>OKVK01001732.1_pt1 | contig 10735 bp, 7 predicted proteins | sample 1604771 | NCBI WGS metagenome assembly OKVK01 (sample SAMN01760906, study PRJEB22395) | human gut metagenome | reverse complement strand
ACGGGGTATCCGGCTTGACAGGAAACTCCGCATGCGCGTCTGGAAGGTCTTTGAAGAATACCGCGCCATGATGGATGCAGAAAAGGTGTGCGATGCTGCCTGTGCGATGAATGAATGCGCCCAGCTGCTGACCGCCGGTCCCGAAGTCAGACTGTACGCTGCCGTGATCGTGGATGAAGGTCAGGACTTCGGCCCAAGCGCGTATCGACTGCTCCGTGCCATCGCCGGAAGCGAGCATACCAACGATCTTTTCATTGTGGGCGATGCGCACCAGCGTATTTATAAGAATAAGGTTATTCTTTCCCGCTGTGGCATCAATGTAAAAGGACGCTCCAGCAATCTTCGCAAGAATTATCGTACCACCGAGGAAATTCGGCATAGTGCCATGAATGTGCTGGAGGGGTTGTCCTTTGATGACCTTGATGACGGCATTGATGATGGCAAAGGCTACATTTCCCTGAGCCATGGTGACCAGCCAACAGTTACGACTTATGCAACACAGGATCAGGAAGCTGCAGAACTGATCAAGCGCATCCAGGAACAGATTGCAGCAGGCATTGATCCCAGGGAGATCTGTGTTGTTGCGAGAACGAATGCGTTGATTGACGATTACAAGAAATATCTTACTGATGCCGGTATCGACAGCTTTGAGATAAAGCGCAAGCAGGCAGATGACCGCAGCCGCATAGGTGTCAGGTTGGCAACCATGCATCGCGTAAAAGGGTTGGAGTTTACTACTGTCTTTATTGTCGCCGCCAACAAGAATTACATTCCGCTCAAATCTGCTGTCAGCAGGACGGATCCGGCAGAAAGAGATGCAGCCATGGCCAGTGAACGTTGTCTGTTGTACGTCGCCATGACCCGCGCAAAGAAAAAGGTCATGATATCAGCGTATGGCGTGGTATCTGAGTTCCTTGGATAAGGAGGTTTCTCTATGGCAGACATTAACTACGAGATTGTTGAAGAGCTTGGAGTTCTGTCAACCACAGCTTCAGGATGGCAAAAGGAACTCAACTTCATTTTCTGGAATGAAGGAGAGCCTAAATATGATATCCGTCAATGGGGACCGAATCATCAGCGTATGGGTAAAGGGATCAGTCTCAGCCGAGAAGAGGCACAGGCACTTTTAAAGCTGCTGGAAGAACTGCTGGCAAAGTAACTTTTCCAAAATCAACACTCACTGTGAGGTTATTGATCAATGGCTATCGAATGGAGCTTTCCAAGCAATAATTTCGGTACTCTGAACGGTATTGGTGAGGCAGGCATTGAAACATTCAAGGGTGCGCCTTATCGGTCTCTTGCTCGAGAGATATGCCAAAACTCCCTTGATGCCCGGTCATCAAAAAGTAAACCAGTCAGAGTGGTGTTTTCACTCTCTTCCATTCAGAGCCGGGACATACCACGGTTCGAAGTACTGAGAGAAGCGCTATCGCGGTGCCTCCAGTTTTGGAAAGAGCAAGGCAATGATAAAACCGTCGCCTTCTTCAAAGAAGCAACGACAGTGGCATCGCTGTCTGCCATTGACCTGCTCCGAATCAGTGACTTCAATACAACAGGATTAACAGGTTCAGATAAAGAATACAGCACGCCTTGGCAGGATCTTGTCAAGGCTTCTGGTGTTTCCAGCAAAGGCGGTTCTTCTGGCGGAAGTTTTGGCATTGGCAAATCTGCTCCGTTTGCATGCTCTAAGCTCAGAACGGTATTCTATGCCACCAAGGATATCAATCGCCTTGAAGCTTTCCAGGGTATTGCGCGGCTGGTCTCTTTCCGAGAAAAAGGGATATTCAAAGATCGTGATGCTGTCACGACTGGTATCGGCTATTATGGTGAAACCAGAAAAAACAGCGCCATCCACAAATGTATGTCTCTTGAAAAAGGTTTTCAACGGCAAGAACCAGGCACCGATGTGTATGTGCTTGGTTTCATGAAAAGTGCCAATTGGAAGCGAGAAATGGTAAAGGCTATTCTTGAAGACTTTCTGATTGCAATCTATCAGCGCAGTCTTGAAGTAGTTGTAGAGGATACTCAGATTACGGCAGATACACTTCCAACGATCATAGAGGAATACAAGGACGAAGCCAAATCCGCGTACAATTATTATCTTGTTCTTACATCACCGGAAGCGGAAGTCATAACTGAGGATTTCAACGGATTGGGGAAAATAGAACTTCGTGTCCTGATTCAGCCTGATTTACATCGTAGGGTGATGATGACCCGTATCAACGGCATGAAGATTTTCGACCAGAAGAACATATCCGCTTCTATCCAGTTTGCTGGCATATGCCTGCTGTCTGATGATCATATCAACGGTTACTTCCGTGAGATGGAAAACCCGCAGCATGACGCATGGGAGCCTGAACGGCACAGCAAACCAGCTGAAGCAAAAAAAAATAAAGTGGCGCTTGCACGTCATATCAAAGAAGTAATCATCGAGCGCGGCCGAAATGTAACTGTCGATGAGGTTGACGCAGAAGGCGTCGGAGAATTCTTACCAGACGCCCCTGATGCTGGGACTCAAAGGCAGGGAGCCGCTGAAGGCATTCAGGATACAACAAAAGAAGTAGATATCCAGGTTGTCAGCCCTGGGGCCTGGCAAAAAGGGTTTGAGTATGCTGCAACCGGACAAGGGACAGATACAGAAGATACTACTGGAGAAGCTGACGAAACAGATTTCGGTGGAGAAGGCGGCAAAGACTTCGGCGACGAAAATGAAAATGCGACACACGGAGGCGGTGGAATAGGCTCCAGTGATGGAAATGGCGCAGGCACACACGGCGAGGGAGAAAATGCTTTTGCCAGTGGTGATGACACCGATGGCGGCGCAGAAGAGGTTGCCAAGAAAAAGCAAGTTCAAATGATGGCGGTCAGACTGATACGAACTAATCCAAAGATAAACGAGTATCGGTTAACCTTTATGCCAAAGAAAACATATGGTAAGGGCTACCTTCAAATTAAACTATCTGGAGAACAAAAAAGCAGCGATGACCTGATGATCTCTCGAGCGAGTTTACACACAAGTGGAGATCAGCTGAGAACAAAGGGCAACAAGATCTTACTGGATCACATTGATGGTGGACAGAAGTGCTTGGTGGATTTTGAAATCACAAATGCCGAAGCGTGTTCGATGGAGGTGAGCCTTTATGGATATCCGGTTTAGGCTATATCCGCATCCGGTTCTATCTTCAGTATCGGACGATTACAGGACAAGCATGGAGTTCACATGCGATGTCAAAAAAGGCATCCGTGAATTGGTTTTCATGATGGACGCCAAGACAGAGGATGAAGGCATCCTGGATCTCATCAATAGTGGAAAAGCGGAATATGCATACCATATTGAGTGTCCGCTGACAAGTTTTCGCTCGATGATAAGATCCGAAATTTCGATGGTTTCACGACATATTCCAGAGAGAGACCTGAACGGACAGGTCTCCGTCTGCTGCTTCATTGTTGCAAAAGAAGATCTGCAAGGCTATTCAAACCCCAATTTCAATTCCGATTATGCAGGGTTATCATTCGACATCGATCGCGGCAGTATTTTGGGGATTGGTGGCCAGTGCAATATCACCGTGACAAAAGAGATAGACGATCTCGCGAAAATCCCATCGATTTTTTCCATTTGCAGGAGCGCCGATGATTCGGATACGAGCATGAAGATCAATGTGGACAGTGATAAGATAGCCATAATCCTCAACAGTACCAGCTTCCAGAGTTACAAGGTAATGATCTCAATGCCCGCAATGATTTCAGTGTTCCACTCTATGATCATCATGCCAGCATTAATATATGTCTTTGAGATGCTACGCCGGGAAGGCATCGAAGAATATTCGAACAGAAGATGGTGTCAGGGACTCAAAAAGGCACTTGAGCGTTCTGATGTCCAGTTGAACGCAGAGACATTGGAGAATATACCTTCATTTGAGTTAGCCCAGAAAATCCTTGATTTACCTGTCAACAGGGCGCTGAGGGATATTTCTACTGCGGGCGAAAATGAAAGCGAGGATGAGTGACTTGAAGATACATTTTCTGAAAGAAGACGCACTCATTGCGCTTAAGGCTAATGTAGATGCCAATCTTGGAAATTATAGAAAGCCAACGAATGAATGGATCTATGACTATTTCCAGGGTGAAGATCCTTTCATGGAGGCCAACTTTGAGTGCGAGGATTTCCAATTATTGATAAGCCCAAAGATCGATGATATCTCCTCTACCGACGTTCAGAATGTACGTATCCTATATTCGGCATTAAAAAATCTAACTGAAACCCAAGCAACAGACGAACGTCTATGGGCAGGATTGTGTCATTATGATTTGTGGGATTATCTGAGCAAGCGTTGGAAGATGGAGGAAGATAAAATAACATCCCAGCTTGTTTTAAGCAGGTATTTTATCTCTAATGCATTTGGTAGAAAACGCGGTTTAACAGTTAATACATTGTCAAAACTATGGTGGATCGGAAGGTTGACCTACGACCAGAATCGTTCTGATCCATTTGAATTGTTAAAATACTTTGAAACGGAGTTTTCAACAAAGCTTCTTCTCATGCTTTCTAATAACTTCATGAGTAACTTCGAGATTACATCAGGACTTCTCGAGGCCCTCATGTACTTAGAATCAATTGGATATGAGTTAAAACAGAAACAAAATCCTAGGAGCTCCGGGAAAAAAGAAACCTACCTTAAGGCTACTGCTTACTTGAATGTATTCGGTGGAACTCATATTCTCGACTATTTTACGAAAGATGAGATCAAATCAAAAATAATCGAGTATATGCTGTCTTTACCACATACCTGCCAAGATAGTATTGCTGTACAAGAACACTATGCAAAAGATAAAGAGAAGCCCGAAAAGTCAGCGCTTCATTATCCATCTATACAGACAATTGTTCTTGATGTACCTAAAACAGAACCATTTCAGGAAGCAGAATTGCAGGATGAAACGCGCGATGACATCCGGTCAAATCCAAGCATACAGCAGTCACAAGTAGATGAGTCTGCAATGGAGCATAACCACAGAACCGATAGCACACTCACTCTTGAAGAGCCTATGCCGAAGGCAGTAAGTCAAATGTCCTTTGATGATATGCTCAGTGGAAGCACAACTGATTCTGCCCGATTTGGCAAGATACACTCTACAACCCAAATGGACGATGAATTGGTAGCTTACTGCGAGGATATGCGTATGTCATATTCTTATAAAGCAGTACTTCTCCTTGCCCTTTTAGAAAATGTCGAAGCCGATGGGAAAATAGCCATATCCGAGGCAGTGCCCTTTTTTAGGAAATTCTATAGATCCCGTATAGAAAAGGGATTACCTGCCGAATTAAAATCCAGCATCTATTCTGATCTAAATGTTGATGATGCAAGAATACTAGCCAACATCACCAGAAACCCATTAAATGCATTGCTGCTAAGCAATTACTTCGAATATGACAGCGTTACCCAGCGATTTGGATTTAAAGCAGAAGTCTGGTCAGGCATCACCGAAGTTGGTAGATCCAGAATGGCGGATGCTGCTAATGCTCGTCTTGCCAAGTATTATCAAGACTTATAAGTTTTGATTAACTGCGATTCTTATTAGCGAAGATGTTCTAAACCTTGGAATGGTATGAGATGCTACGGGGGGATATACATTGAAACGCTTTATCAGCCTAATACTAGTTTTGTGCTTAGCAATACCTTCGGCATTCGCTGAAGAGGAAAAGCCAAACTCCGTTTGGGATTCTATTGGCGGGTGGTTTAGCCAGGCGGCTGAAGATACTGCTGATTGGGCATCGCAAGCTTGGGAGGATACTTCAGAATGGGCGGGCCAAGCCTGGGAAGATACTTCCGAGTGGGCAACCAATGCTTGGGGTGATGTGTCTGCATGGGCAACCCAAGCCTGGAGTGATGTGTCTGCTTGGACTGTACAGGCATGGAACGATTCATCAAAATGGGTTTCTCAGGCATGGGTGGACAGTTCTAATTGGGCTGTAACTAATTGGGATCACTTTATTGTTTGGGTGAATACTGTTGCTTCTGGTGATCCATATTCCTGGGTTAAGGATGTCGTGTTGGATAACGGAATTCTTGCATATGACGAGTATGCTAAAGTGCGATCCTTCCTTGACAGCGACCCGAGCATAGACCAGATTCGCCAAAAGTACGATGAAGAGCTTTCGGAACTGTCACTGCTGAATGAAGATAAAGATATTTTATGGAACATGCTCCAGCAGTGGACGAGTGAAAATGGTTTGGTCATGGAGCAGACATCAAAACTGGCGCTTCCATTCCTGTCACGTCTACTTATTGAAGGCGAACCTGTTATTGGTGACGGCGCTGAGTTCTCCGGCCCGGTCGTTGGTCAGTACCTTTTAACGATTCTGGAAGCTATGAATCTCGATTCATCTGGCACAGCTGATATGCGACTAAAGATTCTTCATGCTTCCTTAGATGGAATAACTCGCCCTACAATTATCGGCGATACAGATCAAAATATCTTGGTAACGGATGACCGTTACTATATTGAAAACTTCACCTATGGAAACGGAAAATACCAGATCATTATGCTTGCTTCACAAAAAGACGCAGATTCTGATTATCCTATGCTGCGCGGGCAGGCACTCAAACAAACAGTGGAAAAGTACTTCAGCTCCGCTGACTGTGGTGAAATTGAAGCCCTTGAAACTGTAAATGCTTCCAATGCAGAAAGCATATCTTTTACCTATACGGCTTCTGAAACATCTGTGAACGGGAAGGCAACAGCTATCTGGGCACAAGAGCATTATTACCTCTTCTTTGTTGTTTCTGATCAAGAATGGAGCGATGAAGAATTCAAAGCGTGGTTTAACTCAATTTCACTTACTGCTTCTAATTCCATCACATTCGAAGTTGACATGGAATCTGATGGCTCTTTCTATGGAGTCAACCAGGCGGCACAGAAGTACACCATTAACCGCATCTTTGACGAAGAAAAGTTCACCGTTCCGAAAACTGGTCATGGCTGGGCAGCAGAACGTGGTAATAACCTCATCGACAATCTGAAGGGATTCTTCAAAAAACAACACTCTACTGTCATTGGTGACAATAACGCTAAAAACGGTGCTGATCGCGTAACAACTTACGCCGATGGTTCAAGACTGTTAATTCAGACAAAGTATTACTCCACTGCTGCCCGAAGCATTTCTGCGTGCTTTGATGAGAATGGTTTCCGCTATATCGATCATGTTGAAGGGAAACCGATGGCTATCGAAGTACCCGCAGACCAGTATGAAGCGGCATTAGAGTATATGAAACACCGCATCGCTAACGGAGAAGTACCGGGCGTGACTGATGTCGATAATGCGGTTGAAATTGTCAAGAAGGGCAATCTGACATACCAGCAAGCCAAGCATATCGCAAAGGCAGGTACAGTAGAATCCATCCTGTATGATTCGGCACATGCTTGTGTTACGGCTGGAACATCTATGGGTATCAGCGCTGCGGTAAGCTTTGCTGTGAACCTATGGAATGGTGAACCAGTAGAAACCGCAATTAAGGAGTCGATTCTTCAGGGATTACAAACTGGTGGCACCTCTTTCATCATCAGTGTGCTCTCGTCCCAGGTAGCTAAGTCAGGCCTAAATACCGCGATGATTCCAGCCAGTAGAGTGGTTGTTCATGCCCTTGGTCCAAAGGTTTCTGCAGTTATTGTGAATGCATTCAGGCCCGCTGGCAGTGCGATCTATGGAGCTGCGGCGATGCAGAGCGCAGCAAAACTCTTGCGCGGAAATGTGATTACCTCGACTGTTACATTTGTTGTTCTTTCTGCAGGTGATGTCGCAGATATTATTCAAGGAAGAATCTCCTGGAAACAGTTGGCTAAGAATGTATCCACAACTGCAGTCGGCGTTACCGGCGGCGCTTTGGGCTGGCTTGGTGGAGCTGCTTTGGGATCAGCTATTCTTCCTGGTGCAGGTACTGTTGTTGGAATTATAGTTTCTGTCGCTGCGGGATGGGGTGCTAACGAAGGAGCCAAGGCAGTTGCAGATATGATCGCTGAAGATGATGCAGACGAGATGATTCGAATCATTGAAGAAGAATTTGCTGTAGTCGCATCTGAATACTTCCTTGACGAAGAAGAGGTAAACAAGTCTGTCACTAATCTGCAGAGTTTGATCACAGCTGAGATGCTGAAACAGATGTATCAGTATCGAAACCATACGTCTTTCGCTCGTCAGATGATTGAGATGGCTATTGATCCTGTGGTTGCTGAGCGTGCCTATGTTGACCTCCCGTCTGAGGATGAATACTCTGAATATCTGACCGGCGTTCTGGAAGCAATTTATGAAGATGTGAGCGGCGAAACCGTCAATGAATAAGGAGGATTACACCATGGATGCTGTTACCACCCTTTTGAAGTGCCTGAAGAGTAAACGTTTTATCAACGATGTGGATAAGGCTAAAAGCGAAGTTACAACAGAAACGATCACGCTGAGAAAGGAAGATGATCTTTTCATCAGGGATGCCATAACAGGAATGGGCACCATTCTGAAGGAAGACCTGGATCATCATTATTACATCACTACTGTTAAAACAGGGTCATTCGGGAACGCACTAGCACAAGCTATCATTATGCGCGATGGGGCATCTGCGGAAATAGCGGTATATGCTCACGAAGGACTTATTAAACAGCATTTAGCGGATAAGGCTCTTAAAAAACTGAAAGGGGTTCTCTGCTAATCGAGTGAACGGATTAAGATTATTTGAGAGAGGTTCACCATGCAACACGAATGCAGGATAACAGTAATCGATAAGAAATGCTTCAAGGATTTCCAGGAACAGTATCTAGCTGATCCCAAATCTGGTCCCTGTCCCTTCTTCAATGTGGGGGACGAGTTCATCCTTAAGCGAACACCGAAACAGGATGATTTCTATCATTTGATGAACGGCAAATTCTGCGGTGAAGCATGGGATGCCATCAGTCGGTATGTGTACACAGCGTTACAGGGCGGGTCCATCATGAAGGGCTGGACAAACGATGACCGCATGATGATCGCTTGCTGCAACGATGGAACAAGGCCTGTGATCTTCAAGATCGAGCGGATCGACATCCCGGAAAATGACGAAGAGCGAGCGTGGCTGGCAAAGCAGGATTTTAGGAATACAGCCGAGGACGCTTATACGGGATGAAAGTCGAGGTTTTATGTTCAAGAATTGAAGACACCAAATTGAGATGAAGACAGTATACAAATCGAATGAAGACACCTGTGAATACTGTCTTCAAATCAAAAATGAATACACCTTTTGCCTAGTTTGAAGACAGAAGTCCAAAAACAAAAAAACTCGGAATTGCCCGTAAAATAAGGCTTTCCGACGATTTGAAGACAATCATGAGGGGTTCGACACTTTGTACGACGTGCGGAGAGCACATCGTTCACATCGATGGGGTCACAGGTTCGAGTCCTGTTGCGACCACCACAAAACCTCGAAGGCATAAGGCTTTCGAGGTTTTTTCTGTCTCTTGGACAAGTGCCCTCCTCCCCGTGGGAGGGCCTGACCGGCATACTATTAGCTTCTATCAATTACGCTCATTCACGAACATTCAAAATTTCGAGTGTGCAGTTTCATTTTCGATGTTAACAGGTTGGTCGCCCATTTCGTTCACGCGAGTCGATGTGAACGGTAGCCCGGCATCGATGTGAACGGCTTGCTGGTTTCGATGTGAACGGGTACCCTGCTCGATGTGAACGGTTTGCCAGACAGGCACACTTCCTATAAGCTTACGGCACAAAAAAGCAGGGCCAGCGCCCTGCAAAAAATCCCCGATCAGGATTACTCCTGACCGAGGAACTGCTTCAGTGAAATCTTGAATTTGATGTGCATTTTGTATCCGGTTCGGACTTCCACCCGCTCGATCAACCGGGAGACGATCAGGTGCTTGGTGCCGATGTCAGCCTTGTCGAAGCACTCTGCCCAGGAAAGCAGCTCATCCACCTGGGCTTTGGTGGCTTTAGCGTTTTCCTGCTCCGCCTGCATCCGGGCCTGCGCTTCTTCCATTGCCTTCTGAGAGGCTTCCAGTTTTGCCCGGTGCTTCAGGAGCATTTGATTGACGATACTCAGATCCAGCTGGCTTTCTCCGGTCAGTGCCTTGACGGCTTCCTCCTCCAAGGCGGTGACCTGCTTTTGAGCATTTTCAAAATCCTTCTGCGCCTGCTTGTAGGCCACCTTGTAGGTTTCCTCATTCCGGGCGCTGGCAAGCTCCACAAGTCGCTCCTTGGGAACCGCCTCCAGCTTGGAAAGGAACAGCCTGACCTGATTTTCAACCGCCTCATTCAGCGCGGTCGCCTTGTAGACGCTCTGTCCTTCACATGTTCTCGATGAGGAGATTTTCCGGTAACAGCGGTAGGTTTCATAGTCGTAGATGCCAGTGCCGCCGTTAGCCAGTTTTCTTTCCTCATGATGATGGTTATAGCAGAGCCTGCATCCGCAGTGTCCGCAGTAGATGACGCCCGTCAGCAGGCTCCGGGTGTCCGTCCTGAAGACCACCGGCTGGCCGTCGTAGTTCTTGGTCGATCTGCCTTTGACCGTCTGCTGGCACCGCATGAACAGGTCTTCGTCGATGATCTTCAAATGGTCAAACGGCTCAGACTGGACTCCCTGCATATGGTAAATGCCGATGTAGATCGGGTTGTCAATGATCGCCCGGATGCTTGTCCCGCGCCAGAGGCTCGTTCCGCCTTTGGTCTTTATCCCTTTTTCATTCAGGTACTGCGCGACCC
>OKVK01001731.1_pt1 | contig 10741 bp, 6 predicted proteins | sample 1604771 | NCBI WGS metagenome assembly OKVK01 (sample SAMN01760906, study PRJEB22395) | human gut metagenome | reverse complement strand
CACCGAGCGAAGCGAGCAAAAGGTCCAGGGGCACGCCCCTGGTCAGGGTCAAGGGGTGAAACCCATTGCAGGGTCTAGGGACAGAGTCCCTAGCGGAGTTTGAGGCAGAGCCTCATTCGGCGCAAGCCGATTAAGCGGTGCAGAGGTGAAAAGAAGAAATACAAACTAAATCACTAAACAAATAAGTATCGAAGAATAAGACCTGCACCGCTTTTGTTGTTTCCTGCACAACGTAAAATCCGCAAAGAGCGAAGCGATTTTGCGGCACGGCAAAGTAGCGTCCCCTACATGGTTTGTGAAAACATAAATAATGTGTGGATATCGCAGGAATGTATGGGCAAACAAGAAACAGGCGACCAGCGGTCGCCTCTACAAAAAATTTATCGCCGACAGGCGATACCATAATTCCTCATTTCTCATTCCTCACTCCTCATTCTACAAACGCCGCTTTCTTCATAAAAAATCTCTTGCAATTTAAGCGATACTGTGCTATACTAACAAGGTATGTTTAAAAATGCAATGAAATATGGAGGAATAATTTTGGGTAAGCTTGAAGATGAGATCAAACGCCGCCGTACTTTTGCGATAATTTCCCACCCTGACGCAGGTAAAACAACTCTTACGGAAAAATTTCTGCTCTATGGTGGTGCGATAGCTCAGGCAGGTGCTGTAAAAGGTAAAAAGAACTCCCGCCATGCTGTTTCAGACTGGATGGAAATAGAAAAACAAAGAGGTATCTCTGTTACTTCTTCTGTTATGCAGTTCCAGTATAAAAATTATTGTATAAATATCTTGGATACTCCTGGACATCAGGACTTCTCTGAGGATACCTACCGTACTCTTATGGCTGCAGACTCAGCCGTAATGGTAATAGACGCTTCAAAGGGTGTGGAAAATCAGACCAGAAAGCTTTTCAAGGTCTGCGTTATGCGCCATATCCCTATATTTACTTTCGTAAATAAAATGGATCGTGAGTCCAGAAATCCTTTTGATCTTATGGAGCAGATAGAGTCTGAGCTTGGTATCCAGACCTATCCTGTGAACTGGCCTATCGGTTCAGGCAAAGAGTTTAAGGGCGTTTATGACAGAGATAAAAAGCATATAATCTCTTTTGAGGCAAGCGGTGGACAGCATCAGGTGGCAGCTACAGAAGTCGACCTCTCCGACCCGTCACTTGACAGCCTTATCGGCGAGGATCTCCACTCAACTCTCTGCGATGATATCGAGCTTCTCGATGGCGCAAGCTATGAGTTTGATATCGAAAAGGTGAGAAAGGGTGAGCTTTCGCCTGTGTTCTTTGGCTCTGCTCTTACAAACTTCGGCGTCGAGCCGTTTTTGGAAAACTTCCTCGAAATGACAACTTCTCCTACTCCGAGAAATTCTTCTGCCGGTATCATAGATCCGTTCGACCCTGAGTTCTCGGCTTTCGTATTCAAGATACAAGCTAATATGAACAAGGCTCACCGTGACCGTATCACTTTCCTGCGTATCTGTTCGGGCAAGTTCGATAAGGATATGGAAGTTCTCCACGTTCAGGGCAATAAAAAGCTCAGACTTTCTCAGCCTCAGCAGATAATGGCTCAGGAAAGAGAGATAATCGACGAAGCCTATGCAGGAGATATAATCGGTGTGTTTGACCCAGGTATCTTCGCTATTGGCGATACGATCTGCTCGCCAAAGAAAAAGTTCGAGTTCGAGTCTATCCCGACCTTTGCACCTGAGCATTTTATGAGAGTCCGTCAGAAGGATACCCTCAAGAGAAAGCAGTTCGTAAAGGGTACAACACAGATCGCACAAGAGGGTGCGATACAGATATTCCATGAGCCTGACAGCGGTATGGAAGAAGTTATCGTGGGCGTTGTGGGCGTTCTTCAGCTTGAAGTTTTTGAATACAGAATGAAAAATGAGTACAACGTTGACCTCTTCAAAGAGGGTCTGCCTTATTCTTATATCCGCTGGATAGATAACAAGGATATCGACCCTAAGACATTGAAGCTTTCAAGTGACACAAAGCTTGTCAAGGACTTCCGTGACAACTATCTGCTTCTTTTCACAAGCGAGTGGAATATCCGCTGGGCGCTTGAAAGAAACGAGGGCCTTGAGCTTTCAGAATTTAACAGAGGCGACCTGCAATAATACAATATTGCTAAATACCCTTCCCTAAAAAGTGATAAACTGACCAAAGTGTGTGCTTTGGTCAGTTTTTTTCTTGACTTTTTATTTGATATATGTTATATATTAAGTAGATATATGTATGAAATATTAAGTAGGTATATGTATGAAAACTATTTTTGTGGGGTGATATGTATGATAAAAAAGATAAGTGCGGCGGCAATTGCGGTCATTATGTCAGCGAGCATGATGTTCACTACAGTTTCGGCAGACGCTTCCTATGTTCTTGATAAGGACGCAGGAGAAGACTTCGTCAATTTCATAGACGGCAAGCTGCCTGATATTTTAAAGAGTATGGACAGTGTTGCAGACGGCGATAAGATCTACTTCGACTATGGCTCATGGTTCATGGATCTGGATTTTGACGGTGTGCCTGAGTTTATAATAGGCGGCGAAATGGCTGACGGCGACAGACATTATTCTATTCTTACCAAGGACGGCAAGGAGATAAAGATAGATGACACTGTTGCAAACGGACAGTATTTTCCGGGATTTATGGGCTTTGATTATATGCCTTACAGAGATCTTTATACAGGGGAGGTATCATATTTTTCAAGTAACGATAAGATAAAAACTATGACCTTTGACCCTGAAAAAGGCGTTACTGAAAAGGAGCTTTGCTCGGAAGAATACGATTTGGAAACTGACAGCACTGTTTACAAAACAGACGGCAAAGAGGTCAGCGAGAGCGAGTATTATAACTATAAATCCACCCTCAGCAGATTTATCCCTCTTGAAGTGGAAAATACAGAGCTGACATCAGATGAAACTGCAAAGGCTGACGCTCCTTATGAAATTGCTAGTGATGTTGATTGGAGCTATAACAGTTGGTTTGAGGATTTAAACTTTGACGGTGTTCCTGACTTTGTTATCGGCGGTATTGCAGACCTCTTAGATGAAGGTACTGCTTTAAGGCTTTATGACGTTATCGGTATGGGCAATGCAGGCTTTTTGGCGGATACCAATGTGTCGAACGACCATGGCGACGGTGAGAACGGCTTCGGCTTCAAGCCTTATGTAAACAAGCAGACTGGCGAAAAAACATACCTTTCAGAGGATAGATATACAGAGGACGGCAAGGAGCATTACGCAGTGAGAAAGCTTTTTAGCTGTCTTGGTGAATGTCTCACCGCTGATATCTGCACCGCAGAATATGACAGCAAAAAAGGCGTGACTTCATACACTATCGAGGGAAAGGAAGCCACATCAGAGGAGTTTCAGGCGTATCTTGCAAAGCTTAACAGCGACTATGATGAGCTTTCTGTAACAATAAGCACCATGGGCGAAAACAAAGTCCCTAATGATGAAGGCACCCTTGCAGAGTCATATGACGATTATAAGCTTGGGGACGTTGTGGGCGGAGCAAACTTTACATATGTAGAAAAGAAGAACACTTCAAATGATATTTCTAACCCTGACAAAACAGCAGGCTCTCAGGCTTCAAAGAATTATAATACCGATTCGTCAACAAATCCGTCAACAGGGGCGGCGGCAGGCGTTACAGCCGCAATAATAGCCGCTGGAGCAGGTTTGGCGATATGTGCAAAGCGTAAAAAGAAGTAGTCTTTTCAGCCTAACATATGCAGAGGTGAACAGCGTTCACCCGTATATTGGCATATTATCTGCGTGCTGAATATTTTATCACCGTACCCTCTCGTGGTGCGGTGATTTTTTTGCATAAGCCGTCCTTTGTCCGCATAACTTGTACAAAGGACAAAAACTAGGAGGGCGGATATATGTTCAGAAGATTGCAGAATATTTTGTGCTGTGTGGTGATAGCAGGCTTTGCGGCAGTGTGCTGGTATGGCAAAAACAACGGCGAAGCCGTCATGACAGGTGGGACGGTGAAAACGACCATGGATAAGCCTGTGGTGGTCATCGACCCAGGTCACGGTGGTATGGACGGAGGCTGTGTTTCTGTTGACGGCACACCTGAAAAGGGGATAAACCTTGCGGTGGCGGAAAGCCTCCGTGACGGTCTGAAGCTTCTCGGCTATGATGTTGTTTGCACCCGTGAAAGCGATATATCTATCTATGACAAAGGCACAGAGGGGCTTGGGGAGCAGAAAAAGTCCGATATGAAAAACCGCCTTGCCATATTCTCAAAATATTCCGAGGGCATATCAGTTTCCATACACCAAAATCAGTTTACCGACAGCCGCTACAGCGGTGCGCAGATGTTCTATTCTAAAGACAATGCCGAGGGTGAAAAGCTTGCGGGAGTGATGCAAAAGCAGTTCGTTTCCCTTTTACAGCCTGACAATACCAGAGAAACTAAGCCGGTAGGCGACGAGCTTTATCTGCTTAATAATACCAAAAACCCTGCGGTGATGATAGAGTGCGGTTTTCTTTCAAACCCTGAGGAGGCTCAGAAATTGGAGAATGAGGACTATCAGCGTCAGGTGGCGTTTACAGTGCTGACAGGTATCAGCGAATACAGGCTAATGCAGAAATAGTCCATTGGTGCGGCGGCAGTGAGAAAACACTGTCCGTCGTTTTTTGTTTGTAAAACGTTACATAAATTGCTTGACTTTTAAAAGGGGATATTGTATAATATAATAGTGTATTTATAGCATAGTATATTTTTTAACTTTTTCCTGTCATAAATTCTGGCAGGAGAATAAATAAAGGTGGATTGAAACATGGGATTATTTGATAAAATATTCGGCAACTATTCTAAAAAAGAGCTTGCCAAGATCGAGCCTATAAAGAATAAGGTACTCGAGCTTGAAAGTAAGTATGCCGATATGTCTGACGAGGAGCTGGGCGGACAGACTGCCATTCTTAGAGGCAAGCTGGACGAGCTTTCAACTCTTGATGACGTTCTTCCTGACGCTCTTGCGGTTTGCCGTGAAGCTGCGTTCAGAGTGCTTGGCAAAAAGCCTTATCCTGTTCAGATAATCGGTGCTATCGTTCTTCATCAGGGACGTATCGCCGAAATGAAAACAGGTGAAGGTAAAACTCTCGTTGCCTGTCTGGCGGCTTATGCTAACTCCCTTACGGGAAAGGGCGTTCACGTTGTAACAGTAAACGACTATCTTGCTAAGTTCCAGTCTGAGGAAATGGGCAAGGTGTTCCACTTCCTGAACACTTCTATCGGCGTTGTGCTTACGGGCATGAACAAGGAGCAGAAGAGGGAAGCTTATAACGCTGATATTACATATGGTACAAATAACGAGTTCGGATTTGATTACCTCCGTGACAACATGGTTATCTATAAGAAAGATAAGGTTCAGAGAGAGCACGCTTTCGCTATCGTGGACGAGGTGGACTCTATCCTCATAGACGAAGCAAGAACTCCGCTTATCATTTCAGGTCAGGGCGACAAGTCAACAAAGCTTTATTCACTTGCTGACAGATTTGCAAAGACCCTGAAGCCTGTTACAGTTGTTGAAATGGACGATAAGGCAGATAACGACCTTCTGGACGGCGACTATATCATCGACGAAAAGGCTAAGACCGCAACTCTTACAAAGAGCGGTGTTAAGAAAGCAGAAAAGGCGTTCAACGTTATAAACCTTATGGACGCTGATAATATGACCCTTGCCCACCACATCAATCAGGCTATCAAGGCAAACGGCGTTATGAAAAAGGATATCGACTACGTTGTTAAGGACGGAGAAGTTCTTATCGTAGACGAGTTCACAGGCCGTATCATGCAGGGCAGACGTTTCAATGACGGTCTGCATCAGGCTATCGAGGCTAAAGAGGGCGTTGAGATAGCAAGAGAGTCAAAGACTATCGCTACTATCACATATCAGAACTACTTCCGTCTTTATGGCAAGCTGTCAGGTATGACAGGTACTGCCCTTACTGAGGAGGACGAGTTCAGAGAGATCTATAAGCTCGACGTTATCGAGATACCGACAAATAAACCTGTTATCAGAGTTGACCATCCTGACGTTGTTTTCAAAACAGAAAAGGGCAAGTTCAACGCTGTTATCGAGCAGGTAATAGAGTGCCATAAAAAGGGACAGCCTGTCCTTGTTGGTACTGTTTCCGTTGAGAAGTCAGAGTATCTTTCAAGACTGCTGAAAAATAAGGGCATCAAGCATGAAGTGCTCAACGCCAAGCACCATGACCGTGAGGCTATGATAGTTGCACAGGCAGGTAAATACGGTGCTGTTACTATCGCTACCAACATGGCAGGTCGTGGTACTGATATCATGCTCGGCGGTAATGCTGAGTATAAGTCCCTTGCAGACCTCCAGAAAAGTGGCTATTCTGAGGAAGTGGCTGTCGAGGCAGCAGGCTTCTCAAATACTCAGGACGAGGAAGTTCTGGCTGCAAGAGCAGAGTATAAGAAACTCTATGCAAAGTATTCAGAAGAGGTAAAGGAGCTTGCAGAAAAGGTTAGAGAAGCAGGCGGACTTTATATCATCGGTACAGAAAGACACGAGTCAAGACGTATCGACAATCAGCTCAGAGGACGTTCAGGCCGTCAGGGCGACCCGGGCGAAAGCACATTCTTCCTCTCACTTGAAGACGACCTTATGAGAATTTTCGGCGGCGAGAGAATAACAGCTATGATGGATACTCTCAAAGTTGACGAGAATACTCCAATACAGTCAAAAATGCTCACAGGTGTTATCGAGTCCTCACAGAAGAAGATAGAGGGCAGAAACTTCAACATCAGAAAGAACGTCCTTAACTACGATGACGTTATGAACACACAGCGTGAGATAATCTATAAGCAAAGACAGCAGGTGCTTGACGGAGAGGATCTCCATGACAACATTCTCGGCATGATAAAGGAGTTTGTTGAGGATTCTGTAAATATGTATATCACTGACGAGGACGTTCAGGATAACTGGAACCTGCAGGGTCTTAAGGACAGACTTATGGGCATAATCACAGTTGAGGACGACTTCAACTATACCCCACAGGAGCTTGACGAGATAACAAAGAAGGATATAATCGACCTCCTTGAAGACAGAGCTTTGAAGATATACGCAAAGCGTGAGGAAGACCTTGGTCAGGAACTTCTCCATGAGATAGAAAGAGTCGTTTTGCTTAAAGTTGTGGATACAAAGTGGATGGCACATATCGACGATATGGACGAGCTGAAAAAGGGTATCGGTCTGCGTTCATACGGTCAGAAGAACCCAGTAGTTGAGTATCGTATGGAAGGTATGGATATGTTCGACGATATGGTCGCATCTATCCGTGAGGACACTGTAAGAATGTTGTTCACCATTCAGGTAAGAAAGAACAGCGCCGCTCCAAAGAGAGAGGACGTTCTCAAGCCGGGCGAGCATCATAACATGACCGTAAGAAAGGCTAAGAAGCCGGGCAGAAACGATCTTTGCCCATGCGGAAGCGGCAAGAAGTATAAGAACTGCTGCGGTGCCGGAAACGGTGTACAGGCTGACGAAGCCGAGCAGGCAGAGAATAGCTCTGACAGCTCTGAGAAATAAAAACAATATGCAGGACGGTGAAAACAGCCGTCCTGTTTTGGATATAAGAATAATAGGAGTGTAGTGAAATGTCAACAGCATTTAAAAGTGCAGATATACTTCTGCCTAAGAACGCCGATATGTCAAAATGGGCAGTGGTTGCCTGCGACCAGTATACCTCTGAGCCTGAGTATTGGGCTGACGTGGAAAAGATAACAGAGGGTGCAAAAAGCGCACTTAACCTTATCCTGCCTGAGGTCTATCTGGAGGACGATAACGTTGATGAAAGAATAGCCGACATACATAAGAATATGGACAGCTATATCAGCGAGGGCGTTTTTGAAGAGTATAAGGACGCTATGATATACGTTGAAAGAACACAGTCTGACGGAAAGGTCAGAGCGGGCATTGTTGGCGCTATCGACCTTGAAGAGTATGACTACCGCAAAGGCTCGAAGTCTGCCGTAAGAGCAACAGAAGCCACAGTTGTGGAGAGAATACCGCCTAGAATAAAGGTAAGACGTGGCGCACCTGTTGAGCTGCCGCATATCATGATACTCGTTGACGATACAGAAAAAAGCGTTGTTGAGCCGCTTGAAGCTCACAAGGGAGAAATGAAAAAGCTCTATGACTTTGACCTTATGAAAAAGGGTGGTCATATCGCAGGCTATCTTATTGAAAAGCCTATGCAGGAAAAGATAATAGCCGCACTTGAAAAGCTTGGTGATATCGACGCTTTCAATACAAAGTATGGTCTTAAGGAAACTTCACCTCTTGTCTACGCAATGGGTGACGGCAACCATTCTCTCGCTACTGCAAAGGAATTTTACGAGGAGCAGAAGAGAGAGAACCCTGATAAGGACATGAGCAATGCTCTTTGCAGATATGCCCTTGTGGAGATAGTGAATCTTCATTCACATGCACTTGAATTTGAAGCTATCCATAGGATAGTTACAGACGTTGACACAAAGGCTCTTATGAGCGAAATGACAGCGGCTCTTGAGCTTTCTGAGGAAAGGTCAGAGCAGGCAATAGTTGTCTGCGACAATGGCACGGAAAAGACTCTCTATATACATAAGCCAACTTCAAAGCTCACTGTCGGCTCATTGCAGAATTTCCTTGACAGCTATATCAAGGAAAAAGGCGGCAAGGTGGACTATATCCACGGTGCAGAGGTCATAAGAGAGCTTTCCGCAAAGGAAAATTCCATAGGCTTTATGCTCCCTGACATGGGCAAGGAAGAGCTTTTCCCTACAGTTATCGTTGACGGCGCACTGCCAAGAAAAACGTTCTCCATGGGTCATGCCGAGGATAAGAGATTTTATGTTGAGGCAAGGAAAATATTGAAATAGAAACATTAAAGAAATACTGAAATAGAAAAATCGTAGACAATATATTTTAAAAGGAGTTTTTACGATGATAATTGAAGAAGTCAAAAAGGAACTTACAGGACATATCATTCCCTTCTGGAACAAGCTGAGAGATGATGAGAACGGTGGATTTTACGGTTTTATGAGCTATGACCTCAAGCTGGATAAGCAGGCTGATAAGGGCGTTATCCTCCACGCAAGAATACTTTGGTTCTATTCAAAAGCGTATATCACTCTGGGCGATAAGACACTTCTTGACAACGCACGCCACGCTTACGAGTTTATCAAAAACCACTGTATTGACTATGAGTACGGCGGAGTTTATTGGATGATGAACTATAAGGGCGAGCCTGCCGACACTATGAAGCATACATACAACATCGCATTTGCTATCTATGCATTGTCATGCTACTATAACGCAAGCGGAGATAAGGAAGCTCTGGAGCTTGCCTATAAGCTTTTCCACGATATCGAGAACAACACTCTCGATGAGTACGGCTACAGAGAAGCTTTTGACAGACAGTGGAATTTGGTATCAAATGACGCTCTTTCTGAGAATGGCTTGCATGCTGATAAGACCATGAACGCTATCCTCCACCTTATCGAAGCTTATACCGAGCTTTATAAGGCAGACCACAACGAGGAAGTTGCTAAAAGGCTTAAATTCCAGCTTGGTCAGATGAGAGATATTGTTTATACTCCTGAAACTAACGCTCTGAAAGTTTTCTTTGTCACAAAGTTCGACCTTGTGGGAGATATACATTCATTTGGTCACGATATCGAAGCAACATGGCTTATGGATCTTGCCTGCGATACTCTTGGCGACGAGGAGCTTAAAAAGCAGTTTGCTGAAATGGATCTTAAGATCTCTCATAATATCCAGAATATCGCTCTTGATAACGGCGCACTGAACAACGAGCGTGAGAACGATAAGATAGACAAGAAGCGTGTATGGTGGGTAGAGGCCGAGTCTGTTGTTGGCTTCATCAACGCTTATCAGCACAGCGGAGAAAAGAAGTTCCTTGAAAGTGCAAGAAGTGTGTGGGAATATATCAAGGCTGAGATAATCGACAAGAGAGAAGGCTCAGAGTGGTATGCCGAGGTTTCCTATGACCATAAACCCCACGATTGGAAAGAGATAGTAGGTCCATGGAAATGCCCTTATCATAACGGCAGAATGTGCATGGAAGTCATCAACAGAGGCGTGGACTTCTGATGTTCAGGTATGAAACACACCTGCATACCGCCGAGGGAAGCGCCTGTGCCTCTGCAAGCGGAGCAGAGCAGGCAAGGCGTTATAAAGCCCTTGGCTATGACGGGATCATCGTCACCGACCACTTTTTCAACGGCAACTGTGCTGTCACCAACTTTGACAGTTGGGAGGACAGAGTGAACAAGTTCTGCAAGGGTTATGAGAATGCCAAAGAGGAGGGTGACAAGATAGGTCTGAAAGTGTTTTTCGGTCTGGAGTATTCCTACTTCGGTGCAGACCTTTTGACCTATGGTATCGACAAGGACTTTCTTCTTGCCAATGATAACATAAGTGATATAAGCTTTTATCAGTTTGCTGACAGAGTGCATAAAGCAGGTGGCGTGTTAGTCCATGCCCACCCTTTTCGTGAGGCAGATTGGTATATTCATGAAATAAAGCTCCTGCCAAAGTGGATAGACGGCGTTGAGGTCTATAACAGCGGCAACGGCAAAGAGGTCTATAATCAGCGTGCAAAATGGTATGCCGAGCAGTTCGGCTTTGCACAGACGGGCGGTACGGACAATCACCACCTGTGGGTGGAGGACAGCCGT
>OKVK01001720.1_pt1 | contig 10803 bp, 7 predicted proteins | sample 1604771 | NCBI WGS metagenome assembly OKVK01 (sample SAMN01760906, study PRJEB22395) | human gut metagenome | reverse complement strand
AACACCGCCGGCAGCCATAATATCTGCTGCGCATCCGTTTTTGATTAATTCCATATATACTGGCATAGAAGCAGGATATACACTAAGTGTAAATTCGTCAGCTCCAATGCTATGTCCCTTTAATATATCTGCTGCTGCACAAATGTTTTCAAATCCACCACCTGCACAACCTGCAATGATTCCCTGGTCAACATAAAGTTTTCCATCACGAATCTTGTTTGTAAGTTTATAATCAACCTGTCCATCTAATGAAACTAAAGCTTTCTTTTCAACATCGTGGAGAATATCTTCCAAGTTAGCATTTAATTCTTCAATAGTGTATGTGTTACTTGGATGGAATGGCATTGCAATCATAGGTTTAATCTTAGATAAATCAACATAAACAATTCCATCATAGTATGTAACTTCGCCAGGATTTAATTCTTTATACTCATCTACTCTTCCATGGATGTCATAGAATTCCTTAATCTTCTCATCTGTACGCCAAATAGATGAAAGACAAGTTGTTTCTGTTGTCATAACGTCAACACCGATTCTGAAATCTGCGCTTAAGTTAGAAACACCAGGTCCTACAAATTCCATAACTTTATTCTTAACATAACCCTTGTCAAATACTTCTCCGATAATTGCAAGTGCAACGTCCTGAGGTCCTACACCCTTAGCAGGTTCTCCTGTCATGTAGATACCGATTACTTCAGGCATATTAATGTCATATGTCTGTGAAAGTAACTGCTTAACCAATTCAGGTCCGCCTTCACCCATAGCCATAGTACCAAGAGCACCATAACGTGTATGTGAATCAGAACCAAGAATCATCTTTCCGCCACCTGCTAACATCTCTCTGGCAAACTGATGAATAACTGCCTGGTGAGGTGGTACATAAATTCCGCCATATTTCTTGGCACATGTAAGTCCAAACATATGGTCATCTTCGTTAATTGTTCCACCAACAGCACATAAACTGTTATGACAGTTTGTAAGCACATAAGGAATTGGGAATTTCTCTAATCCTGAAGCTCTTGCTGTCTGAATGATTCCAACAAATGTAATATCATGGGAAGTAAGCTTATCAAACTTAATCTGAAGCTTGTCCATGTTGCCTGATGTGTTGTGTTCGTTCAAAATACCATATGCCATAGTATTCTTTGCAGCATCTTCTTTTGTAAGGTATTTATCCCCTAACTTGTTCTTTAGTAATTCTTCTGAGCCTGCACCTGTTTCTACAACTTCTGTGCCACCAATAAGGTATGCTCCGCCTTTACTTAATGTTATCATTTTTGCCTCCTATGTTTTCGTAACTTATCAGGTTAAATGCGTACCCTTCGGGGTTATAATCCATTTCATACTGATAACTACTAGTATACATTTTTTTGCCCTTCAAATCAAGTAATACACCCATACAATAAGTCGACAATCCGGCTGGTTTGTCTGATTTTTGGCCTTTCGCATTTATTGGTATTTGACTTGACAAAACTTTCTTCCAAGTTTCTTATACAGCCTATTATGAAATTCTACTCAAAGCTGCAAAAGCCGACTTGTGCGAAAGGGTATATGAATGGATGAGGGAAACTGCTGAAGGTTGTTCTAATTATGAATTTATTAAATATAGTTATAGACATTTAGGGGAAGATGATAGTGATAAGGGCAAAAAATAAGCTGTGCTTTAATGTTAAAGCACAGCTTATTCTTATTTAATTATTTAGTACTGCGTTTTAGTGGAAATTTGACCAGCCTAACCCATCTCCATTTTTTAACAAATTATTAGGATCTGTCCAATCATCATTATAAACGCTAGTTGTTATAATATCATTTTCTTCTAATTCAAATATTTCCATACTAGGACTTGTATATTCACTCTTCATAATTACTACTCCTTTGTTACTATTTTGTTACTATAAAACTATTAATTAAGCTTCTTATTGTGTCATCAGTTATTCCATCATATCCACCATTGCTAATAGCTTTTGCAACATCTGAAATAGATCTTTCTACTGAATTAGCATAACTATCACCATCTGCAGAATAAACATATTCTGAAGCTGCATTATCATATGGAACTTCTACATATGCTTTTGCCACAAAATATCTATCATAGTTTGCTTTAACTATTTTAATAAGTGATGCGCTGTATGAATGTGTACTCTCATCTAACCAGCCTGTATTTTTTACATCTAGAACTTTTCCAATATTATTAACATTCTCTACATTATATTCGACATCATTTTTAGCATCTAAAATATCCTTTGTAGTAATCAATGTTCCTGCCTGAACCTTATTTGTAATCTCATCTTTGTACTTAGCTACTCCACAAGCTACATCAACGCTAGCCTTGAATCTAATGCCACCCGGTGTTTTCTCATCTGCCTTAATTCTTATTGCAGCACCATTATACATTTTTACTGAAACATCAGTTATTGATACCAAATTCACATCATCATTTACAGTAATCTTTGAACCTGCTTTATATATAACTTTGTTAACTGTATCATAATAACCATATTTAGCTTCAGTTGGAAGTGTGTATGTATCACCCGGTTCGGCTGAACCAACTTTCGTTCCATTAATCGTAACTGTGTATGTAACATCCTTGTATTCACTTGCTTTTACAATCTGGAAATTTGACATTTTAAATGTTGCAATATCATTCGCTGAATAATTTGAATCTTTCATCTTTTTCTGGTCGTTTTCGGCATGATATCCTAAAGAAACTCTAAGATTAAAATCCTGTTTATTTGTATTTGTATATATGCCTTTGTATTTGTAAAAATATGTTCCATCTTCTGCTTTCTGCCAACCTTTGCCATTGCTTTCTACAAAATTAGTTCCGCGCTCATCTTTTTGATTGTCTACTGTAAATGCTTTTGGCTTGTCTGCCTTAAGTGTAAATGTACATACATATTCTGTATTTGCATAAAGAGTAACTCCTTCAATCATTGTTTGAATGTTCCACCAAGTACTTCCTATGTTTTTTATTTTGAAGAGTGTAATTAGTTGCATCACTACTTATTTCTTGGAATCCCTTGTCACCCTCACTGCTAGTCCATACCTTCCAGCTTTTTCCCTGAACAATATTTCCTGTTCTTTCATCGGTTTCTCGATTAGGTGTTTCAACTTCATTTTCATTTTTTATTATAACTGTTGCTTCCCCTCCAGCATATTTTATGTTTATTGTATTTTCACCTTTTACTAATCCTGATAAGTATACAACTGCACCACCACCTTGGAGTGCATATTTTTTTGAATCAACTCCATTAATGCTTATACTTTCTATTGTTCCAGGAGCAGTCATATATATACCCTGCTCACTTGCAAATTCTGGTTTTTGTACGCTAACCACTCCCACGGTTGTATTACCATTATATGAATATCCTGGACCATTAGCGATGTCCTTCCAAACTACCACTGAAGGATCTCTTGTTGTTGTTTCCTCTGGCACTTCAATCTTTAATGTTGCTGTCGCAGATATTTCCTTTGCTTCTGCTGATTCTGAAGCTACCGTTGTTGCCTTAATTACAATATCATAACTTCCTGCTTCTAAACTGGTTACTTCTGACAATGGAATATTCATTTCTCTAGTTTTTCCATCAACTTTTAACTTAGTTTCTCCTATTGATGCAGTAATAGTATTTAAATCTACATCAATTCCCCATGCAAAATGAATCCTGGCACTATCAAAAATCCCCTGACAAACAAACCCTGTCCATTCTCCACTATCTTTTACTGTTGCTGAATATTGTTTTCCATCAACTGTTGCTGATGAATCTGCCTTTACCTCCCTTGGATTGTACACCGTAATTGATGTTACAATCATCGCAATAGTACATATTATTGCGAGTATTCCTTGTTTCCTTTTTGAAATATTCATGTTTTTTCTCCTTTCATCCAAGATCTTGTCGAATCCCTTCGATTATTTATCCCTTATCAGACAATTCTACCAAATTAAAATGTTTTTTTTCAACTACCCATGGGTTATGTTGTACATTTTTTATTTATTTTTCATAGCCCGACCTGTTCTTTATGCATTTGCCCTGTATTTTTTGCACATTTTGTCCGCTTCTTTTTGTGCATTTTATACAATTGTTTGTTGTTATAATGTTTTCACTATAAAATCGTTTTTATTTTTCTTGTAATTTTGCACAATTTCATCATATTTTCTCTGTTATATGCCAAACATTAAGGTTCCCCTCTAAAGGAGTAAAGAAAAAGCCCACTGGAACAATATCTCCAGCAGACCTTTTTCAATTGTTATATGCCATGCTTTGACTAGCCAATCATAATAGACTGTATGCTTTTTTACATTTATTTATTTTTTCTTAGGAATCTTCTTAAACTGAATATATTTAACTTTGATTCCTGCTAATACTTCTTCAAGTTTTAAGTTGTATACACCCTTGTCAAGTTTAACCTTGCAAAGCTTCTGTGTAATCCAGTTGCCGTCTGTTCCGTTAGTCTGGATTACTACCATTGTTGTGCCGTTGGCATTAACGTTTACTGTTGACTGTGATAAGTTGGACTTGTCAAATGAGATGTTAACAATAATTGTGTATTCCCCTTCGTCTTCAACTTCTAATGTTGCTTCTGCTCCGCTATTGAACATTACCTTATTATCTTTTTCAATGTTAAATACTTCATACTTGGCCTGATCATTTGGAACTGAATCGTAATGTTTTGCAACGTCTGTGTCAACTAATTCTCTTTCAATAACAGGTGCTGAAAGAATGAAGTTGCAGATGTTGATTGCAGCTCGCTGAAGTTCTCCGATTGTAAGTCTTCCCTCTTTAATTGATTCCTCTGTGTTGTCGTTGTTTGAGTTAACTTCTGCGCCGTTATTGTTTACAACCATATATACGTCGTTCTGTGAGCGAACCATATCTCTTGTATCCTGATTTGATTCTTCGCCACCTTCTACAACGTCATTCATCTTGGCCCACCAGTCAGTCATTACGATACCCTCGTATCCCCATTCATTTCTAAGGATTGTTGTACAAAGGTCGTAGTTTGAAGCTGCCCAGTGTCCGTTAATAGGATTGTAAGCTGTCATTAATGTTTTAACTGTGCCGGCTTTTACTGCCATTTCAAATGATTTGAGATAAATCTGTCTGATTGCTCTTTCTGAGCAAACTGCGTCAATCTTAAATCTATGTGATTCCTGACCATTTAATGCGAAATGCTTAATTGTTCCCCAAGCACCACCGTCTTTAATACCGCCTGTTGATGCAACTGACATTGTTCCTGAAAGGTATGGATCTTCTGAATAGTATTCAAAGTTACGTCCATTTAAAGGATGTCTGTGAATGTTTACTCCGGGTCCAAGTAATGTATCTACCTGATTTCCGTATAATTCCTGACCTTCCATTGTGTAAAGTTCTCTTACAAGTTTAGGATTCCATGATGCTGAAAGTGCTGTTCCAATAGGAAGCTGTGTAGCTTTTCCTTCCATTCTAAGTCCACTAGGGCCGTCAGCACAACATGCTGCAGGGATTCCGTAAGCAAACAATGTATCGCTTAATCCACCAAAAGCTGAAGCTGTTCCTGTTGTAACTCTAGGGTTACTCATTCCTTCACCTCTTACAATCTGTGCCAATTCTGCAACTGTAAGCTGTGCAACGAACTCTTCAATAGTGTTTTTACCTGCTTTTACATCCTGTAATGTAATTCCTACATCGCCTGTAATTTTCATGTCTTTTGGAAGATTGTCTTCTATTCTCTTAGCCATATCAACTGTAGGCTTCTGTGATGGTACATATGTAATTTCGTATGTTCCGTCTTCTCTTCTCTCGCCCGGCTTCATTAATGTAAGATTTTCATCGTTAGGACAAGCAGCTTCTGAAAGCTGTTCTGTTACTTTAAGTTCTTCAATTTTATATGTATAAGCTAGTTTATTATTTTTTACGCTGTTACCTACGTAGAAGTTGTAATCTCCTGCTTCTAATACGTAGCATGACTTGTTGCCTGTAACGCCTGAGTCATCATATGATGCAATTCCGTTAATATCGAAAGCAATCTTTAATGTCTGGCTCTGACCCGGTGCAAGATTTTCTGTTTTCTCGTATGCACAAAGCTGTCTTGCAGGCTGTCCCAAAGTTCCCTGTGGTGCTTCGTAATATACCTGAACAACTTCTTTTCCTGAGAACTTGTCGCCTGTGTTAGTTACCTTAACTTCTAATGTGATTTTTTCATCATCTGCATCGGCTGATACTGTTTCGATATCAAATGTTGTATATGAAAGTCCGAAACCAAATTCAAATTGAACTTTTTCAGGTGCAAATGTTTCAAAATAACGATATCCTACATAAATGTCTTCTTTGTAAAGATTTGTAAGTTCGTTGCCAAAGTTGTCATTAGCAGGATAGTCTTCAATATCATAAGCTACTGTGTCAGGTAATTTACCGCTTGGTGTAGCCTTGCCTGAAAGTGCTTCAGCTACTGCGTTTCCACCTTCCATACCGCCTTGCCATACAATAATTACTGATTTGATGTGTCCTTTAAACTGTTCTTCATCAATCCACTTAAGGTCGATAATATTTGAAACGTTAAGAACTACACAAACATCCTCGAAAGCTTCTGTTATATTCTTAAGGTTTTCTTTTTCTTCATCTGTAAGAAGATAGCTTCCTACCCAGTTGGCGTTGTCCTTATCTTCTCCTGCTGTACGTCCGATAATGTATACAGCCTTGTTAGTTGATTCTGCCTGTTTCTTTGCATAATCTGCTGTGATTTCCATATCTTTCTGGAACCATGGCTCGCATGCCCAGCCACCGCCACCGTTATCAAATGGATGGTCTTTTAACCATTCCTTATAGTCTTCAACTATAGTCTTGTTAAAGTTAAGGTTGCTGTTTTCAAATCCGTCCAAAATATTTGTTGTGTATTCAACGTTTACAGCTCCTCCTGAACCTGTTCCGCTTCTGTAGTACTCAATCATTGGTCTTCCAAAAACTGAAACCTTATCCTGTTCTGTTAATGGGAGTGTGTTGTTTTCATTCTTTAATAATACTATTCCCTCGACGGCCGCTTCGCGACTTTTGTCAGCAAACCCCTCAACAGGTACCCCCCTTAAATTGTTGTCCATTGGTTTCTCCTCCTCTTATTCTCATATAGCCTATTTTTTTCATTTTTCATGTTTTATACTAAAAATCACTATATCATATAATTTTTGCAATTGCTAGATTTTATGGGCAGAAAAACGTTTTTATTAAGGGCGTTTTTGCCCCCCTTTTGTGCAATTTTTTTAGGCTTTTTGCCCCATAAAAAACGCATCTTTGCTTGTAAAAATTTTTTTGGTTGATTTTTTTTATGTATTTTTACTATTTATTTATTGCTATTTTTGTTAATTTTGTTTTTTGTGCTTTATTGCTTTAAAGCGTTATATGTTGTAAAATTATATTACTATACTTGAACGACAGAAAGGAATGAAACAATGGGAAAATATTTTCAGGAAGAAATTGAAACTGCCTCTCGTGAAAAGATTGAACAGATTCAAACAGACGGACTTTTAGACGTGGTAAAAAGAGTATACGAGAATGTACCTTTTTACAGAAAAAAAATGGTGGAAAAAGGTGTAACACCTGACGATATAAAATCTTTAAAAGATATTTCTAAGTTACCTTTTTTAACGAAAGACGATTTAAGAGATGCTTATCCATACGGCTTATTAGCAGTACCTCTTAAAAATTGTGTGCGTATTCACTCAACTTCAGGTACAACAGGTAAGCGTGTAGTAGATTTTTATACTAAGAAAGATATTGATATGTGGGAAGATGGATGTGCCAGAGCCCTTGTGGCTGCCGGTGGAACAGATGAAGATGTAGTTCACGTAGCTTATGGATATGGTCTTTTCACAGGTGGCTTCGGATTAAACGGTGGCTCACAGAAGGTTGGTTCTTTAACACTTCCTATGTCATCAGGTAACACTGACAGACAGCTTCAGTTTATGACTGATTTGGGTTCAACTATTCTTTGTTGTACACCTAGTTACGCTTCTTATTTGGCCGAATCTATTGAAGAACGGGGAATTAAGGACCAGATTAAATTAAAAGCCGGTATTTTTGGTGCAGAGGCTTGGTCAGAAGATATGAGAGCTGATATTGAAAACAGGCTTGGCATTAAGGCTTATGATATTTATGGACTTACTGAAATTGAAGGTCCGGGTGTTGCTTTTGAATGCGAGGAACAGAATGGTATGCATATTTGCGAAGACTATTTTATTCCGGAAATTGTTGATCCTGACACATTTGAACCTGTTCCTGACGGACAGATTGGTGAATTAGTATTTACAAGTTTTGCTAAAGAAGCATTTCCACTTATCAGATACCGTACAAAGGACATTACTTATATTACAAGAGAGAAGTGTAAATGCGGACGTACTCACGCACGTATTCACAGACTTATGGGACGTTCAGATGACATGCTTATTATCAAGGGTGTTAATGTTTATCCTTCACAGGTTGAGGAAGTTCTTATTAAACAGGGCATGCCTGCCAACTACCAGCTTATTGTTGACCGTGTAAACAATAGCGATACTATGGAAGTTCTAGTTGAAATGACACCTGAAATGTTCTCTGATACAGTTAGCTCAATTGAGTCTAAGGAGAAAGATATTGTTACCGCTCTTAAGAGTATGCTTGGCATTTATGCTAAGGTTAAATTGGTTGAACCAAAATCAATTACACGTTCAGAAGGAAAAGCAGTTCGTGTTATAGATAAACGTAAAATTTAGGAGGTTTTTATATGTATATTCATCAGATTTCAGTGTTCATTGAAAACAAACCGGGTAATATTGCAAACTTTACCAATTTTCTTGCCGAACACAAAATAGATATGCGTGCATTCCAGATTGCCGATTCAAGCGATTTCGGAATTATTCGTATTATTGTAGACGATCCTTTTAATACTCTTACTCTGTTAAGAGACAACGATTGGATTTGTAACCTTACACACGTTATTGGCGTTAAGCTTCCGGATGAGCCGGGCTCAATGGCTAAGGCAATGAACGTTATTGCTTCTAACGGCTACAGCGTTGATTACGTTTACGCCTTTCTTGCAAGAGGCACAGATGACGCCCTTATGGTATTCCGTGCCAAGGACGAGGATACAGACAAAGTTGCCGCATTGCTGGTAAGGAATGGAATGAAAACAGTGGACCAGGAAGATTTGACTAAGATGTAGTTTAGACGTTGATATTATTATTGAGCTAAACCCGACGATCATAAGACCGTCGGGTTTTTCGTTTTCTCACTATGTATTTACTTTATTTTTACACTTGTTTTTACATTTGTTCCGTCCAGGGATTTGTTTTATTTCGGAAGTTTTACTTCGCTCTGATCACTTTTTTAATCTGTGGTCCATGACCATTGCTCTTATTTAATCCTGTATTCATATAAATGTTCAGCTTCTTACCAGTCTGTGCTCCCTTTGGCAGCCATACAGTGTAGCTTTTCTTATTGCCTTTTATCCATGTATCACCAATCCTCATACCGCCGATCTTCGGAACTTTCTTCTTCAATGTTACTTTTACTTTGTATTTTGTCCATGTGTACGGTTTGTGGTAAACCGGTGGGTACCAGTAATCTCCACTCCAGTGTCCTGGAGATGTCCAGCCTCTTACTTTCATCTTTTTCTTCTGTACAATCTTAATAGACTTCACAGCCGGTTTCACTGCCGAACCAGTCTTCAATGTCACTACGTCAGACGGTGTACCGGTTGTTCCATTCGCATAAGCCTGCGTACGGAACTTATAAGTTGTCAACGGCTTCAGATTCTTTACTGTAGTTGCTTTATAACAATTATAATCTTTCACCGTTTTTACAGTTATCCACTTACCACCTTTGTAAATCTGAATTCTAGCATTTGTACCCATCATCTTCGTGGATCCTACGGTTACTTTTGCATAATTATGATAAGTCACTACTGTAGGTTTTTTTAATTTCTCTGCCGGTACATAAAGATTTGTTGTATAAGTCTTTCCATTCTTTGTTTTGAAGGTAAGCCAACTCTGTCTACCAGCTTTAATATTATAGATTGGAACTTCGCCATGAGCAACCTTGTTGCTGTTATAGTTCCATGTCTTTCCAGAAATATGATCGTATACTTCTACGATTTTATCATCGGAATTTGCAGGTACCGTCTCTGCAACGACTTTTATGTTTCCTAACTGTGATTTCTTTACTTCTTGATGAGAACATTTAATCTTCTCAGCCGAAATATAGTTATGTCCATTCAGATTAAAATCAAAAATTGCCGGGTAATAAGCACCTTTGCTAGTAGATATGCATACATAATATATTCCACTCGTTAGTACCTTTGCTCCAGGCTCCCACGCCTCTTTGCCATTGTATTGTGAGGATCCTTCGCTATAGATTTGATTATTATTAGAGTCATAGACACGAATGAACGTACGATTCTGTCCGAAATAAGTTGCTCTTTCTGTGTTAACAAGGTGGAAGCTTGGATCAATCACCGCTTTGTCTGCAACATTAAACTTGTACCAACGTTCATCTGTTCCCGTTCCTGTCAGACCTTCATAAAGACTGTACGGATGTCCGGATAACGGAATCTCATATGCTGTATTTTTTGTAAGACCAATCTCGTCTTCTTTGAATCCGATTTTTTGATCAATGAATTCTGCGGTGATAGTAATATCCGTATAAGCTGGTGCATTTCTTGTAAATTCCACTTCACAGGCCTTTTCTACCCACTGACACGGATATAAATAAAGTACATTTGCATCCTTTACTGCTGTAGCCATACGGCTGGCAACTTCATGACCGGCTATCCTTAATTCCCTATGGTAATTCCGTATAG
>OKVK01001710.1_pt1 | contig 10855 bp, 10 predicted proteins | sample 1604771 | NCBI WGS metagenome assembly OKVK01 (sample SAMN01760906, study PRJEB22395) | human gut metagenome | reverse complement strand
AGCAGCCCCCGTTTCGTGGTCTGCGTGTAGTTCCTTGTAAACTGACCTAATAAGGGGACGAAATACATAGGATGAAAACAATTTTAATTTTGGAAGATAATGCCCGTGAGATGGAGCGGCTGGTTAAAATTGTTCGTGAACAGGGTGCGCAGAATGAAGTAATATGTGCGGTTAACCTGGAACAGGCATATCATATGGCAATGGAGAAATCCATTGATCTTTTTCTGTTAGATATTATTCTGGATCCCCGGACTTCTGGGGACGCTTCCGGTATGAAATTTGCAGATCATATTCGTGAAGTGGAACGCTATCATTTTACTCCCATTATTTTTATTACCGGACTGGAAGATCCCAGCCTGTATGCATACAGTGATGTCCAATGCTACAGCTATATCGAGAAACCCTATGATACAAAGCAATTGTCTGAGCTTATAAAGGAAACCCTTATGATCCCGGCCGATTCTTCGCCTTCAGACAGAGTATATTACAGAAGAGATGGAATATTACTAAGACTTTGCAAGGAGGACATTGTCTATATTGAAAATGGACGTTCCGGAAGAGTGATCCACACAACAGCCGATGAGCGTTACCTGCCATATAAACCAGTGAAGGAGATCCTTAAAGAATTAGATTCCGATGATTTCGTCCAGTGTAACCGTTTCGTGATCGTTAACCGGAATTATGTCGAAACCATAGATTCCGTCAACAGATACGTTACCTTTAAAAACCGAACGGATTCGGTAGAAATTGGATTGACATATAAGAAGAATTTTTTGAGGAGGGTGTTTAATGGTTAGGAATGTTTCACAGTTGTTAGAAATATTAGCATTGCTATATTGTTTTTCTGCTGTATATGCTCGGAAATTGAAATGTAGTATTTATATGGTTTTGTTTATTATTGCAGAAATGGTGTTAATGATGGGAATTAATGAATATGGGGCACCAAAGACTTTAAGTTCATTTTCGTATGTATTTATAGTACTATTTTGTCTATTAGATTATAAAGAAAATGTTAAAAGAACAGTTATTAATTGTATGATTTCAGTTATGGTAGTTGGAGTAATACAATTAGTGGTATATTTTATGATAACCATGGTATATCCCGATACTATGGACATATATGACTATACACATGAATTGCTTGTTGCAATAATATCAATGGTACTTGTGATTGTTTTGGCAAACAAACTTCGTCTAAGTTGTCTTTCGGATTTTATGATGAAAAATAATATAGTAGCAATTTTAGTTACCATATTTTTGTTTGGAGTATTGATTAATGCTATATTTCAAATGAAAAGTACAGGATTTCTTAATGGTGAAAATTGTTTTTCATTTATATATTTTATTTTGGCTATGGCATTGCTTATGTTGGAATGGCAGCAAAGTAGAGAAGAAGCGGAAAAAAGAAAAGTGCAATTAGAAATGAATACATTATACTATAGTACATATGAAAGTTTGATACAATCCATTAGGGAAAAACAGCACGATATAAAGAATCATATCAATACGCTTACAGGAATGATATATACTATTAATGACTATGATTCTTTAGTACGTGAACAGAAGAAATATTTGGGGAATATGTTAGAGAAACAGGAAGATGTTACAATAGTTTCTTTGGTTGAAAATCCGCTCATTGCCGGCTTCCTGATTAAAACAATTAAAGATATACAAATGGCGGGAATACATTGTGAGTACAATCTGAATTTTGTTAAACGAGAATTGAAAGTATCAGAATATACACTAATTGAAATGATGGGTATTTTAATTGATAATGCTATGGAGGCTACCAAGGGACAACCTATTGGCTGGATCATGATTAATATGTCACAAAGCGATGGAATATTTACCTTTACAGTACTTAATAATTGTAAAGAATCCAATAGTATTGAGACAAAAAGATTTTTTGAAAATGGATATAGTACTAAAGGGAACCACAGAGGCATTGGTTTGTATAAGCTTAAAAGAACGGTTTTGCAGAAGAAAGGTCAGATAATTACTGGAAATGAAATACTGGATACTGATGTTGCGGTTAAAATAGGATTTGAAGTCCCTGTATAAATACATATTTAAGATCCCTTCGATAAATTTGGAAGATTAAAGTCCAAATTTATCGAAGGGATTTGCATCATTATTGCTCATCAGGAGTCGTTGGCTCACCAAAGAAGACAATGCTTACAAAGCTGGAAAATGCTCCAGAAAAAATGGACAAGCACAATCCGCAAAGAGCTAATCCAATTTGATGTAATTTAATTCTCTTCAAACTTGTTCACCTCCTTATAAATTTTTGTTATAGCTAATTGGACAGTGTGAAGAACCACCATCCAAAAACTTGCCAGTAAATACGGACATTCGGGAAAAAGAAATAATAGAATTGCGACAATCAGAACCACCTGAAAGGAAGCAATGCGGTTTCTTTGGATTCCCTTTTCGTCCAGCTTGACCTCGCGATGGGAAAGGAGAGGACCAAGCCGGTATTCTGTGATTGCACATGGAATCATGAGTCCGATACGCAGAATCGGTGTTAATGGAGCTGTCACCGGCAGGAGCATAACGGTTGGAATAAATACAAGAACCGTCAGCAGCAGGCAGGTCCAATAGCTTTTTGTGTGGATTCCGCCATTTTTACTTCGCAATAAACAGAATGGAATCAATGCGCACAAAAAATAAGGAAAGAAACCCAAATAAGAAAACATCACTGCCAACAGGATTAACTTGCTGAGGTCATAAAGGAGCGCTGTGATAACATAGCGTATTATTTTTAATTCATATTCGGTAAAATCATAAGTATTTCTGATTTTGTTCATCAGCGCATCCATGAGTTACATCTCCTTCTTCCATATCATAATTCCGGGGAAAACAAAGGATGGAAAATCAGCCGGAATTGTGTATAATGAGGGTGAAAAAGATGGGAAGAAAAAGTGAAAGATAGATAAGAAAAAGCGGAATGATTTGTTCCTGAAAAAATCATATTCAGGATGATGTAAATCAGATATAAACTGTATAAAGAATGAGATAATAGAAGTGTATTGCAGAAATGCCTGAACAATGCAAAAATAAGAACAAAATGATCATTCGAACTACAGAAAAGGTGATAAATGGGAATAATTAACATTTTTACTTGTAATAAATGATGTTTAAGCAAATTGAAATGATAGAAATATTTGGAATAAATATGGATTTTATAAGCAATTATCTGTTTTTTATGCAGAAAAAGTAATATAATACATCCATCTCGTTTTTGTTACAGTAAGATGATGAGGTGGAATGACGAATGAAGAAAATAAATCAAGAGCTTTTCATAGCCATTCTGGATGATGATCCCGATTTTGCATATGTATTATCGCGGATGATAGAGAAGGTTCTGGGTGCCGGAAAGGTACAGGTACATATTCAGACTTTCCGGACAACGCAGGAGGCGGATACCTCGCCGTTGTCATTTGACCTGTTGTTTCTGGATGTGGAACTGGGCAATGAAAATGGAATTCAGTGGGTGAAAAAGTGGAGAAAGACCCGTAAGTTTCAGGACATTATTATTGCTTCATCCTATGATCATTATGTGTTTGACAGTATTGAGGCCCGTCCGTTTGCTTATATAAGGAAGGCACATCTGGAAGAGGATCTGCGGAAGGCAGTCAGAAGATATTGGAAAGAAAGCCGTGAAGAGCCTATTTATGTCATTGTGAAGGATGGGAAGAAGAATATTCTGGTAGATCCTTATCATATCGACTATTTGCAGGCGAATGGTCATTATATTGACATTATTATGGATAATGAAGAGCCGATCGTGGTGAGAAACCACATTAATGAACTTCAGCATACCCTGGAAAAGTATGGTTTTGTCCGTGTTCAGGTGAGTTATCTTGTCAATGTGAAGTTTATAGAGCGGTTTGATGGTAAAAATGTTTATTTACGTAATGGAATAAAGAAATTCGTTAGTCCGCATTTTGAAAAACAGCTTCTTGAAAAATTGAGAAGTTATATGGAATCCGATGGAGATGACTTAAATGGAGATACTGGCTAATCTGTGTGAATCGGTGCTGTGGATTGTATTTTTAAAGATATTTTGTCGGCCAAAGTATAGCAGGAAAATTGATTTTCCGGGAGCAGTATCAGCGGTTCTTCTGCTTATGGCAAGTATTGGTTTATCAGATCAATTTGCATTATTTTCCCAATATACGGTTCTTATTGATTTTGTGATTGCCTTCGGGTACACCATGCTTTTTCTGGAGGGTATGTGGTACTGGAAGCTTTTTCTGATAGCAGTATATAATGTTGCCCTTCTTGGTTCGAGTGTTCTTGCAGTGAACACTTTCGTGAATCTTTTTCATGTAGATGCGACGGTACTTGTGGCTGAGGGCAATCCTCTGCGGATTGCCATGATTGTTACGGCCAAGGTCGTATTGGTCATTCTGGTGATTCTTTCCAGAATTTTCAGGGATAAAATCATGGTATTACAAAGAGCAGGAGTGTGGGTTATTGTATTTCCGCTTATAACGATATCCGTAGGTACAACATTGTTTCAGACTCTTGTGCATTTTTACAGGCAGACTTCGGATATTGTCTGGATTGTGTGGCTGCTTCTGATGGTCTGCGCGCTGTGCTTTATGAGCTTCCAGCTGGCCTATGATGCATACCGGGGAAAGCAGCAGAAGAAAATGAGCGATTTTCTCCGTAAACAGATGATTATCCAGCAGCAGACCTATAAGCAGCAGTATGAAAATATCAGGAAGGTCCGTAAGACACAGCATGATATGAAGCACCGTCTGGTAGTCATTGAGCAGCAGCTGCTTGAGAAGGACTATGAAAGAGCACAGAATTATACCAGAGATTTTCTGATGGAACTGGATGGAGTAAAGGAATTTAAATATGGAGACAATCCTTTAAGTACCCTGCTTTTGATGAAGGAAGAGATTGCAAAAGAAAATGGAATTGATATCCGCATTGATATGGATGTTCTGGAAACAACGAGAATTTCGGATCTTGATCTGGCAATGATTCTGGGAAATCTCATGGATAATGCGATTGAAGCAGCCAAAGAAGTCAAAGAAAATCCAGAGATCCGGGTACTCATAAAAACGAAGGGTGTCTTGTATATCAGCGTCCGGAACACGGTGAAGGATTCTGAAATGGAAAAACCTTTCAGGCATAATTATACAACCAAAGAGGATGCATTGTTACATGGATTTGGGATTTCCTGTATTCGGGAGTTGGTTGATAAAAACGGGGGAAGATTTGATCTGAACGTTTCGGAAGGCTGGTTTCGGGCTGAAATCTTCTTCTGACAGGCTGTCAAGAGAAAAATATGACATAAATCGGGCAAAAGCTGACATTCTGCTATTCAAATGAAAAAATTGCGGTTACAATAATGAAAAAGGAGGGGGAAGCAGACGTGTCGGAATTTCTAGCCAAGAGAATCACGATGAGGTTTATCCGTAAGTTTCAGATTAAAGAAGAGGATTGGGATTTGTACTACCTCGGTATCGAGGTTATTGTAACTACGGCATTGACAAGTCTGATGATCATGGCGCTTGGAATTGCGTTACGGAATTTTTTTGGATCTGTTGTTTTCTTACTGTGTTTCATGAGTATTCGGGGTTATTGCGGAGGATATCATGCAAAAACCAGAGTGCGGTGCTTTTTTGTTTCGATATTGTGCTATCTGCTTTCGTTTGGAATGATGAAGGGACTGCTGTTTCTTCCGGAAATTGCGCAGAACATTCTCATTACAATAGGGGTAGCAACGGCGTTTATACATTTTGCGAAGTTTGCGCCGGTAGAAAATCCGAACAAGAGAATCCGTGAGGAGATGAAGGAACAAAACAAAATCATGTCCTTTGCGATGCTTGTGGTCTGGTATCTGGTCTGTTCTGTGTTCGTATTTGCCGGAACATATGAGATATCAACGCAGATATGGGCAACAATAGACATTATTGCTTTACTTCTCTGTGTAAAAAGGAGGAAAAGGAAATGAATAAATTCAAAGCAACATTGTCGAGGCTCATAATGGCAGCCGTCTGGGGCGTAGCAATCACAACACTGACTTCTACATCCCGTTATCTGACATATCAGCCGAAGGGTGAAGAAGAATTAATGCGCAGATATCTTTAGTTGTGTACATATGCGGTGTGAAAAGGGATAAAAAATGTACACGTTTAGATATGCAAAAACCTCCAGCAGGACAACCTGTCTGGAGGTTTTTTGTTAAGAATTTATTAAGGTTTTCCTAAAAAAAATAAATATTTGTTTTAGCTCTTTCTTTTTTGGGAAATAATGATATGCTAAAGAAGTAATAAGCATATATTGATTTGAGGAGAGTGTGCATATGAAAATAGAGAAATTAATAGCTGTTTTGATGTTAGCAGTGTTGATGCTGACCAGTTGCGGACAGACTGCATCACAAACAGATAATACGGTGGTACTGCCACAGATTAATGGGGAGGCAAGGAATGTAATTATTACCGAATCCGGACAGATTTTTGATGCGGATACGGGAGAAGAGATTATTCTTAATACCCCGCAGCCATCAGCAGAAGCAGCCGGGCAGGAGGTGGCAGAGGCTTCGCCGCAGCCTTCTGAGGAACCGGAAATTGCTGTGGTTCAGGATGCGGAGGTTGTGGTTCCCCATCCGGAACAGTCGGTAAGCCACGTAGATACAGAAAAGCTTGGTGATGACAAACTGAATATTGTTTTCCTTGGAGACAGTATCATTGATAATCACCGGGATGAGACCGGTATTGCTTATCTTACGGGTGTTGCCTGTAATGCGAATGTGTACAATATGGCAATTGCCGGAACAAGTGCAACAATTGAATATGGTGAGAAGGAAGGAAATGAGGACTGGACATCCAGAAGTCTGATCGGAGTCACCAAGGCAATTAAGGGAGACATTCCGACAGATATTTTTAAGGGTACCAGAGCCGGTGAAATTATTGATAACAAGGAAGTGGATTTCTCAACCGTAGATTATTATGTCATTGAATATGGAGTCAATGATTTCTTAAGAGGAATTAATCCCGGGGATGTGGAGGATCCGTATGATATGCATACGTATGCGGGAGCACTTCGGATTGCGGTTGGTAATCTTAGAGCTGTATCGCCCAATGCTGCTATTGTATTGTGTTCTCCCTGTTATTCACAATTCTTTGGCAAAGACGGTGCCTTCCTGGGAGATGCGAATATGATGAGCAATGGTTATGGAACCATCAGTGATTTTAAAGGAGCCTGTGAATACGTTTCGAATGAACTCGATACCTTGTTTATGGATGCATATCAGACACTGGGAATTGACAGTACTAATGCAGATGACTATCTCGAGGATGGAATTCATCTGACGCAGAAGGGAAGAGCCTTATATGCCGGTATGCTTGGAAGAATTATAAATTATAATGAGGATGATAAGAATTCCGGTATGTAAACAGATCAGGGAAGACACCGTCTTTTAGGAGAATAAGAAAAAGCAGTAGGGAGTATATATTTATAAAGAGATTAAATCGGGATGTGTGATGCGTAGACGTATTTGTAGAATGGCGCTTGTGGGGATTGTGCTGCTGTCGGCATGCGGTCAGCAGGGAATACAGGTGGCGGAAACTGCCGGAAGAACGGAAAGTGATACGGTCTATGAAAAAATGCAGGAAGAACAGAAGAAGCAAAAGAAAAGCAGTCCTTCTCCGATAAGCGAGAAAGAAACAGAGCTGTCTGAGGTGATAGAGAAGCTTCCGTCGGACAGTCCGGTGCCCTCCATGGAACCTGATCCGGAAAGCTATGATTTGCAGCTGGTATTTATAGGGGATGAGACGTTTGGACAGAATCCGGACGGAACAGGAATACCGGAATTGTGTATGATGCGCTGTAAAGCACATGGATACAGTCTGACAGCTGATGGAACGGGTGCAGCTGTGGAAGATACAGAGATATTGGGAAATGATAGGTGGAGATCCCAGGGGCTTGTTGGTATGGTGAAAGCAATGAATGCGGAAATTAATCCAGGGATATTTGCGGATGAAGCTGTGCAGGCTGTGTTGACCGATGCGGAAACGGACTTTTCGAATACAGATTACTTTATTATTTCATATGGACTTAATGATTTCCGGCATGGAATACCGCAGAACAATGAAGAATACGCATATGATTTCCGAACCTATGCCGGGGCATTACGGGTTGCGGTTGGAGCATTAAAAGACAGATATCCTGGTGCTGAAATTATTCTGTGCAGTCCATACTATTGCAGGTTTTACAAAGATGGATGGATGATCGGGGACAGTAATACATTTGATCAGGGAAAAGGAACCTTACGTGATTATATGGGAACCTGTGAATATATTGCCGGTGAACAGCAGGTGTTGTTTCTGAATACATATGATAATCTTGGAATTGACGGATATACAGCAGACGAATATCTGCAGGATGGAATCTATCTTACGGATAAAGCAAGAGATTCTTATGCGGATCTGCTTGCCGGGATGATTCTTAACCATGAAGAGCAGAAGAATAATTGAATCAGAGGTGATTGAATAAGAAAAGGAAAAGAGCGTTTGTTTTGGTTGAAAAACAAATGCTTTTTTACTATACTGTATGTAATTCGCGTAGAAAGGGGAAGCTATGATAACAGTAGTTTTAAGCTGGATTTACATATTCATAATATGCTTTTTGCTTGGTGTGGGAGTGTTTTCACTTGGCACAAAATTATGTGGTAAGAAAGATTTTACTGCGTCGGTCAGCCTCCTTACGGTACTTGGAGTCATGGTATCTACGGTAATTGCATCTTATATCAGCTGTGTAGCCGGAATAGGAATGCCGGCGCATCTGTTTCTGGTTGTACTTGCTGTTTTATCTGCGGTCTGGCAGCGCAGACAGCTTGTTATGTATTGGAAAAAAATAAAACCCGTTGTGCTTTCCTGGGAGGGCTTCTTTTATTTCGGTTTCATTTTGTTTATTGCTTTTTTTGCATCCAGAGGGGAATTCCACACGGATACCAATATCTATCATGCCCAGAATATTCGTATTTACGAGGAATATGGCCTGATTAAGGGAATGGGAAATCTGCAGCAGCATTTTGCGTATAACAGTTCCTATCTGGCATTTGCGGCAGTATTCAGTATGAAATGGCTGCTTGGACAGTCACTTCATACAACAACAGGATTTCTGGAAGTACTTTTCTGTATCTATGCATTTTACGGCTTGAAAAGATGGAAGAGCCACAAGAAGCATCTGGCAGACTGTGTAAAGCTGGGAATACCGTTCTATGTTCTGGTGATTCTGATACGCAGCATGTCTCCTGCCACCGATTTTGGAACGATGCTGTTTGTACAATATCTTCTGGCAGCATGGTGTGACAATCTGGAGGAGAAGAAGGACATCTTCTTTTATTCACTGCTTTCTGTAGTGGCTGTTTTCGTGGCAACAATGAAGTTTTCGGCGTGTCTTATTGTGCTTCTTGCAATATATCCTGCGGTATGCCTGCTCAGGGACAGGCAGTGGAAAACCATTGTGTTCTGCCTGCTGAGTGGAATACTGGTTGTCTGTCCTTTCCTGATACGGAACTTCCTTATATCAGGATGGCTGTTATATCCTTTTGACAAGATTGACTTATTTCACGTGGCATGGAAGATCCCACGGGAATATCTGGTGGAGGATTCTGCCCGGATTAAGGTATGGGGAAGATGTCTGTATGATGTGAAGCTGCTGAATTTAAGTCCGGTTCAGTGGATTCCGTACTGGTGGAGTGGGCAGGAACGGTATGAGCAGCTGCTTTTGGGAAGTGTTCTTGCGGGGACATTGCTTTTGGGAGTACAGGCAATTTATGGCAGGATCAGGAGAACACAGATAGCATGGGATAAAGTGGTTCTGGCAGCAGTGATTTATATCAATATTGTACTGTGGTTCTTCATGGCGCCTTTTATCCGTTATGGTCTGGCTTTTCTTTTTGCCGTGCCGATGCTTGCTTTGGGAGAATGGTGTTCTGCTGAAAAGAAAGGATTTTACAGTATTGTGTGCGGAGGACTCGTATTTTGTATTGTAGTTTGCCTCAGCCCTTACTGGGACCGGTATATTACCGATGGTGGTGTTTTCTTAAAGCATCATCTGACAGATCCGTATTATATAAAGCAGCAGGATTATGACCGGGGGAATATGGAAAGTATGCAGATCAATGGAAATGAGATTTATTTTGATGCTGCCTATGATGAAATAAACAGTTATTTCACATGTCCCGGCACCTGTTATAAATCAATGCTGGAGAGAAGCACACTAATGGGAGATGAGATCACAGATGGTTTTATGGCAAGGTGAAAAGAGAAAAAGAGCTGCAGAGGGAATCGTGTCGGTTCTTCTTTCTGTGCTTACCGTATTTGCAGGTACGGCTTATCAACAGTATGCAGGAGTGCCGGAGGGAAGCAGAAAGGTGATTTATCTGTTTCTTCAGATACTGTTATGGACGGTTTTGTATTTTGCAGGCCTTAGGATAACAGAAGGTGTGCTGAAGAAGAAGGAAGCAGCCGGGCGGGAAGAGTATACACTTCACTTTTCTGCCGGTCGGCAGATGATCGGTCTGGTGTTGTGCTGGCTTCCATATCTGCTGATTTATGCACCGGGACTTGTTAATTTTGACACGATAAACCAGATCAATGATTTTTATGATGGAATATCACCGGTCTTATTCGGCTTTGTGGAGGGGCAGGAAACGGTTGTGGCATTGCTTAATGACCATCATCCTGTTTTTGTGACAGTGCTTTTTTCCCTGATTATGCTTCCGTGGAAGGCAGCTGGATATCCTGCGGGAGGAATCTTCTGTTACTGTCTGTTACAGATGATATTTGGAGCATGGGTATTTGTGGGATTCCTTTCAGCCTTAAAG
>OKVK01001708.1_pt1 | contig 10864 bp, 6 predicted proteins | sample 1604771 | NCBI WGS metagenome assembly OKVK01 (sample SAMN01760906, study PRJEB22395) | human gut metagenome | reverse complement strand
TTTATAGGGCAACATGCCTAAAATAATCTTTCAACCACTTATGATTGCAAATCCGCTGGGACGCCTGACGGTTGCAAATCCGCTGGGACGCCTGACGGAAGACAGACGCCTGACGGAATCCGTGCGTAATCCGTGGAGCAAGAATGCTCTGTTAACTCAGCGTAATCCGATGAAAAAATATCCAGGTGAAGAGTGGGTGAAGAGTGGTGAAGAGTGGTGCGCCACTCTTCACCTCTCGAAACCCCAATGTTTATCGGGATTTCAGGCGATTTGGTGAAGAGTAAAAAAGAGAGTGGGGATTTTCTCTCCCGACGTATCGTTTTGTGCCTGGCGATGGCAAGATATTGCCCAGGTAAAGGGCAATATAATGCCGTAGTGAGGCAATAAACGATGGAAGCGTCTTTACCATCCGTCAGTACTATCATGACGACCTCTCAGTGACGTCTTGACTCCTTGTCAGGAGTATCCTGACAAAATGAAGGGCTGGACTTTCTCACGAAAACCCAACCCTTCTTTTTAAAACAGCTGTTTTTATACTTTATTTATATATAAGTAAATGATGTTATTGTATTTATCACTTATCTAATGCTTATGGAACGTATATCAGGCGGATTGGCATCGCCTTGTAACGGCCTGTGCTACTGCCATCATATCCCTGAACGAAACGGGTATTTGTGATAGTCTTTATCTTATTATATATATCTAGGTAGAGATACCAGAAACCATATTCGTTACTACTTGAACTGAAGCCTTGATAGCCCGACAACAAAGACTGGCTCCATAGATTTGCGTGATATTCATCCTTGAAGCTGTTGCTCTCGTAATATCCGCTGATTGGGATATAGATGTAATCCTTCTGCGAAGACTCTGTCGGGATGCGAAGACAATTATATAGTTCACCCGTAGATGTACTCAACGGCTTTACTTCGATTTTATTTGCAATTGCCTCTAGCTCGTTGCCCTTTGGAACTCTAAAATTGCCGATTACATACTTGTTGATATAGTCGTTTCTGCTTTTACCATTTGATATCTTGAAATATCCACCTATAGAACCTTTATCATTGGCAATATTGGCAGAACCTGGCGAATAGAAATCGCTGTTGGATGCGCCTAGATTACGGTCTAACATGTAGTATGTCTTATTAGACGTAGTAGTTTTACCATCTTCTGATGGTTCATCTACCAGAATCTTCACTACTCCGTAGTAGTACCAACCTTTTTTTGTTTCACCCAACTGTTCGTCTCCCAGATTTTTAATTTCTCCAAATACACCAGCATGATAGATCGGGTATTTGATGGTAAACGGATGATCAGCATCTTCAGTATTCTTGATGACAAAACCTTCTTCGTCTATCCACAAATCGAAGTTATTGGTGCTGTTGTTCAATGTAACTTTATAATAGTTATTGCCTTCGTAAACTTCATCCGAATAACTGATTTTGTCAGATTTATTCACGAATTGGTCACCATCTTTCTTTGGTATCAAATAAGAGATAGTATTATCTCCTACGCTGAAGTGCAAGCCCTGGTTTCTGGTCTTTTCCTGATTATTGACCTTATTCTCGCTAGGTTTAACACCATGCATTTCTGAATCAAGCCAAGCAAAGTAAGCGAAAGGAGTATCACTATCTTTTAACTTAATGAGTACCTGTCGATCATCAGCACGTTTAAAGTCGTAACCTTCCTGATGAATCTTGATGGTTCTTTTCAAGTCACCGGAAGTGATGGTAATCGTACCATCCCGAGGCTCCTCCGATTTGTTGTTTGCAGTCAATGTGAGGTTGAGAACAAACATGGTTCCTGATGGTGCCGATTCGTTAGGACTTGTTGTGGTTGACTGGCTACCTGGTGACCAGCTAGTTATCCACGATTGTGCATCTTTGCTAATTTCAACCTTATAGAGATTATTATCTGTTGTATTCTCAGGTTTAAGATTTGTAAACAAAGTGATAGGAACTATGATAGGATCTGTTCCATTTGTAGCTGCAACAGTCTGTGTACCACAAACCCCCAGTTCGTAGTCTTTGCAGGCTATCATATCAACAATCTCCGGGTTGTCATCTACCACGGTTACCTTCAGACGATTTTCTGGCTCAGCCATTAATGCTTCAGCTTCAGTAGCGTAGCCTGCATCGTTTACAGAAATAACGTTCACGATATAGTTGTGGTTACGTACCAATGCATATTGTGCAGTTTTGCTGGCATCTTTATAGAGGGCTACTTTATAGAAGCCTTCTTTATAGGAGCCTTTTGTATCCTTATATTTAGCCTTGATAATGATGTCAGCCTTGCCTGCAGAAGTTTCATTTACTGCAACTACAGCAGCAGAACCGCCAGGAATATATTTGCTATTCAACTCTATAGATGTTGCCAAGTCGTCATCTTTAGTAGATTCTTTGTAGCCAGCTGGCGCAATAGATCCTTTGCTGGCAGAATGCCATACATGAAGGTCTGTGATTTCGAAATTGCTAACGCTTGTTTTTACTGTAACTTTAGCACATTGACGGGTAAGTGAAATCTTGCTGTCGTTCATCAGGTTGCTAAGTGTTTTTGCACCCCAACAGATTGGCTTTGATAAATCAGGAGTGATATCATCCATCGCATCAAGCTTTTCAGCCTGTGCTTTTGTCAAGTCAGGAAAGTTGGCAACCAAATGTACCGTTTCTGTACCTTTAGGAAGGTTCGTCTTGATTTTTCTATATCCGTCAATATCGGCTGCGGCAGCCGTATAAGCGGAAGTACAATCCTGCTTTTTCAGAAAAGTACCCGTTGCATCATAGCATACAAGCCACAGAGAAGTAATGCTCTCTGTAGTTTCGCCTCCAGCTCGGGTTGAGATTTCCTGAGGAGTGAAATTAGGCAATTGTATGCTCAGCGTAACTCCCTCGGTAGGGAGTTCGTCCCCACCGAGAGTAATTGCCTCTAAAGAGTCCTTACATGATGCAAGGCTTAAGAGCAATCCTATCCATATCATTAAAGTCTTTATTCTTGTCATCATTATATTTTCTATCTTTACTATTTAGAAAGGTTTGCCTTCATGCCAGCTGCTACCATCGTAATAACCGAATATCTGGTATCCTTTGGTTGCATCGTATTTGCACTCGTAGCTGTTACCACCGAAGAGCGTTGGTCCATCTTTACTATCATTAAAGCAGATCTTTATTGCTTTTTCATATTCGCCCTTTGGGGCTTTTAAACTGAGAACTGTGCGATACCAACCATTGCCAACATCTGTATGATGTTCCTTAAATGTGTCAGACGAACAGCATAAAGTATATGGTCCTTTCTTTTTGTCATTATCAATACCACGACATCCAAAATCAATCCGCCAACTAGTAATCTTCGATCTTGTATAAATCACATAATCCACATTTACAATAGTAGGCTTATCATCATATACTCGATAATATGGTATGCAGGTTGGGTCATAGAGATACCAACCTTCGTGATCTTCGTAGTTGAACAAAGGAATGCCTGGGTCCATGTGATGCGGGAAACGGTGAGGGGTACATCCTCCACTACTTGAATTCTCACCATTACCAAACATAACTAGCGTTTGACCAGGTTTAATCGTTTTTTCACCAGATGCATCATTCTGCCAACTTTTTACTGGCGCATCAGTTTTCATTATATTATAATACCATCCTGCATTATTAGCATCATAATCCATCTGATTACCAGGATACGACTCAGAAAATATCCATGCCTTCTGTGACGTAGAAGCTCCTGAGCTTTCACCAATCTGAGTGTACATATACATATAGTGCCTATCATTATGGGGGGTTTCATCGCCGTAATATTTATTCCCTTCTTTACGCTCCCAATACCAACCATCATACCAGTTGAAATTTTTAGTATCATTGTAGCTCTCGTAAGGCACAGTATATTCTTTTTTTTGTTCTTTCAATATTACTTTCAAATCTTCATCAGTAGTTGGTTTACCATCCCAACTACAAAAATTATTGATAGCTCGCATGTAGATACGATAAGAGCCGAACTCCGGTTTTACTGTAACCGTAACTTCTTGTGCCGCTATCTCGTCACCAGAAATCTGATTCAGCGGCTTAAGTGTGAAGTTATAAACGGTAGTCGTCACAGGATTTTGGGTTTCCGTTACCTTCATCAGATATTTTCCATCTGCATTAGGAGTATTATCATAACTTATCTCCAGGCGAGAAGGTGCACCACCAACTTGTGCTGTAGAACCGGAAGCTTTTTCTGTTAGCGTACCATTGATGTTCTGAAATGCCTTCAAACCACCCAGGTTGGTTTCTACCACAAAGTGTTTCTCTAGAACCTGCTTTCCGTCAGGATCCTTACTCCAATAGATAACTACGTTCTTTGGGCTCACCTTAAAATAAGGAGTAACATCATAATGTACATTAATATACTTCTTGATATTGTTTGCCTGTAAGTAAACTTTAGCAGTTCCTTCTCTCTTCCCTGCAGAGTTCTTTGGAAACTCATTTATTGGTATGTTTGGGTTGATACTAAAGATAATGTTGTTGCCATCTCTTTTTGTTAAGATGATAACCTTCTCATCTTTCCCACCAACAATCTTTGAGTCAATGCAGCCAAACGTTACATCAGTTTGGCTTGATGTATATGAGATGGTATCACTCTTGGTAGAAGAGACATTAGCCTCGGTCTTGTTAACCCATAAAGTAGTATGGTAGAAATCGGCATTGATTTCTACTGTCTTCCAGTCGTCCACTTTCACATCGCAGTCAAGATCCATATCGCCATAGCTCTTCAGCTTACCTGTAATTTCATAATAGGTTCCACGAGGGAAAGTTGGGACTTCTGTGGAAGTTGAACTCTCGTCCTGACGATGTCCCAGCTTGATGGTATATTGATTCTTGTTGCTGTTGTTAACTATACCGTTAATCTTCAATACCGACTGTTCCTCTGCCTTTGAGATATAACGCTCTGGCAGATAGTAGGTACCTTGAAAGAGCCATTGCTTATCGTTCGTAGGTTTCGGTGTACCCTTATCCTTATAAGCATCAGCGATTTGCACAACATCTTCGTTAGCTACATTTTTGTTATCTTCATTTATGGTGTATTCTCCGTTCTGATAATAGCGTCCAGTGCTAGCTTCGCCAGTAGATGAGCTGCTGTAAATGGTGTTATCCATACCTGTAGCATATACTGAAGTAACATCTGACTCTGACTGGATAAACTTACCATTCCATGACAGAGTGGTAGATGGAGAAAGCTTCTTTGCAACAATATCTGTTATGCTATAGCTCTTGCCATAAAGATTATCGCTCGCAGTTGGGTCCATAATAAGGTTCAGTTTAACCTTTACGCATGTAAACTTCAGGTTAGCTGCCACCTCGGTATATTTCTTACCACTTTTTTCTATTTTTGTATCGATGATATCACCGTTCACATCCTTTGGCTCATAAATCATCGGGATGTTTGTAGAAACAGGCATTCCCGGTTCTGTTCCAACGCCATAACTCAGTACTATATTTTTGAGATCATTTTCTGTTTTGATAGTCTTACCGCTCAACACCTTGTTCATATTGGCAACCACATAGATATGGTAAGTGCCCGGCTCGATATTGAGCTGATAGTTAGCTACATGCTGCTCTACCATCATCGAAGCCAATGGGGCAGGGAGCGTTTCTATCAGGAGCTTGCCTTCATTTCCTGTAGGGAAAGCATAGAGGGTCAGGTCGTTGATCTGGCATTCATCTACCGTGGCATTATAGGTAGGAAGGCCGGAAGCATCGTCGGTACGGGTGCCGTTCGCACTGAGCACGGTTGGTACCAGCACGTGCAGGTTGCTTGACGAGTTGAGGGTATATCCGTTGCCCTCCAACTCGTCATTACAACTAACTGCAAATAGACTAGTCAACAACCAAACTATGAAACCTATATAGATATGAAATCTTCTCATGATAACTTTGTCTTTTACTTTACTAATATCAATAGTTTAATTTCGACAAAGTGGAATCAGATTATAAGTCGGCTCGCTGTATGCGCTTGCTCCAATCGAGGATGGAGATGCCCAACTTAACGTATTGCCACTTGTCGCCTTTCAGGAAAAAGTCCAGCTTATAGTCGTATTCTCTGTCCAGGAACTCCTGTGCCGAATAGTTCATTGCTTCGAATGCTCCACGGCCCTGTGCCAGAAAATCGGCTAGATTGATGCGGACCACTTCTTCGCCCGTCTTCTTGTTCCAGATGCTCAGTATCGCATTCTTGTCGTTCTCGGTTGCTGGATGCAACACGAGGCGGGAGAACATCATGGCGGCGTGAGCGGTACGCTCCTGTACGGTACCCTCCGGAGTGGTGAACTCGGTGGTCCAGGTCTTGTATGGGGTGTATGTCAACTCCTCGTCTGGGAGGAGAGAATTGTCGTAATTGATGTAGCCATTGGCATCAGTTATCTGATAACTGAAGTCTTCGGCGTGGATGTCGGCTGGTTTGTCCAGCTGATGCAGACTGATGGTGAGTTGCTTGGTGTCTCTGATGAGACTGATGGTATGGTGGGTAACCTGAAGATCCTTCACCTCTACCGTTTCGTTGCTCAATCCCTGCCAGAGGGTATCAAGCGGAAGAGCCTGGTTTTCTACCTTTCCGGCATTTCTGTCGAGTCGGGCACGGAGTTTTTCGATGCTTTCTCCTGCTGCTGGAGCTTCGATGTGGAATTTGGCACCAGCCTGTGACAGTGCCTCTTCGTATTTCTTCTGGAAGGCGAAGGTGGCGAATCTGTATTTGCCCGGTTCCAGATTGATTCGCATGGCATAGTTAGGGTCCTTGAGCGGCTGTGATGTCGCATCGTTATAGGCATCATGGCGAGCAATGAAGTTGCCCTGCTCGTCGTATACGAATACGCTGAGGCCGCCCACATGATCTTTGAACATGTCAGCACGCTGCACGTTGTAGTCGTACTTGAACTGCAAGTCAACACCCATGTCACAAGGAGGCAGGTCGTCGTGCATCAAGTCGTTGCAGCTGCTGAGCATACTGCCCGCCATGATGAAGCCCCATCCCATGCATATATTCTTGATCCAACTGTTAAACTTCTTGTTTGCCATGATGCTTATCTGTTTTGTGAAAAAGTAAAGTGTATAAATTGATTCTTATTCTTCCGATATAGCCAGCCGCTCCTTAGCGCTGGAGCGGCTGAGCTATATATAATAATGTAAAATGGATTACAAAACGACGCTCTGTGTACGCTTAGCCCAAGAAAGGACATTAATCTTAACAGCGATGTAAGACTTCAACTCATCGTCAGTGTTAGGTGTTACCTTAGGAACTACAGCAGATCCCAATCCCTTAACACCTTCTACAGCAATATCATACCAGTTGTTACGGAGAACACCATAACGACCAAGATAATTTCCTGCCTGATTATCTACTGGATATATACTTGAAGTTGAAGGCTTTGTTGTTTCATCCGTATTCCAAGGTGTCATATTATCACCAAAGTGCTTGATACGAACAAAGTAATAAGATTCACCATCCTTATATTCCTGAATGCTACCAATCCTCTTCAAAACCTCATCATAGTTAGTTGGTACTGTAGCTGAAGAAGAAACAGTAACTCCAGATTTAAAGGAAATACTAGTAATTGATACTTGACCAGCAGCATCCGAAATATTAACATCAAGATCGTTGCCATCAACTTCTGACTTAGTTGGAGCAGGTGTTACATTAGCCTTAATCCATGCCTCATTCTCAATCAAGTAATACTTCTTGATTTCGTCTTTAACTTTATCGATAGGATAGATGGTATTCTGATCACCATTAAATACATAGAATGTTTCACCGCTATTCAATTTAGCCTTAATCAAGACACGAGTTGTATATTGGTCTTTCTGGAACGCAGCATCAAATGTATTCTCAAAACAGTATTGAGGATTAGCATCTCCAAACTTATCTACGAAAGTAGGATTAGGGTTTGTTACCAAATCACCAGCAGTTAATGCGACACTATTACCCGGTTGATCGAAATTTGCGTCTTTTGCAAAATAAGTACGATATAAATTAGCCGCTACTGCATTTGAACCTACAAAACGATACTTATTAGCTGCAAGTAATGAAGTTGAGTTTGAAAACAAACTTGTCCAATCGTCAAAACCGTCTGTAGAACGAACCAAATAAGTTTTCTTATTGGTATTATCCAAGACCCATGATGTGATCTTAAAATCAACGGAACTAGTTCCATCAGACTTTGTAGAACCATCTACTGTAGCAGGCGTAGTAGATGTATATGTATTCTGCATAGTAACCTTAGCAACACCGCGCTCTACATAAATCTGAGCAGGTGCACTTTTTGCTTCAGATTCTGTTTCCTTAATTTTACCATCAAGATTTGCCAATGTATTAATTTCTGCACCTGCTGGGTCTGTTGCACCACCAGCTTTACTTGCCAATGGAGCATTAGCCATATAGAAACCTTTTTTTGTTAGGTCTTCTGCAGACAAAGACTCTGCGAAAGTCTTATAAGTTCCAGAGAATGCTGCTGTTTTACCCTTTAAAGTTATTGTCTTAGCTGTTTCGTCAACAGTAAATACATCGTTTTTATTCAAAACAACAAGTGCATAACAATGGTCTGAAGATGCAGGAGTATCAATTTGCTTAACAATGGTTGCTGAAGTGGTTGTTATATTATCAGTTTGACCATTGTCTTTCCAAGGAGCTGTATTCAGAATATATGCACCTTTAAATTGTGCAGAAGATTCTGAACTTCCCTCAAAAATCAAGAGTGTAGCATCTTTCACATCATACTCATTAGGAGTACCAGCATCAAACTGGTCATTAGCACGAGAGCTAGAACCTGACTGAGTAGGCAAATTGATGTTGAATGCTACATAGCCTACACCTGCTTCATTAGTACCAGTACCAGAACCTGCGGTTCCCAGGTCCTCATTGCTTGAACAGCTTGCTGTCATAGCTGCGATGACAGCCAAGCCAAAAAAATGTTTAATCTTCATAATCTTAAAAGTTAAGCTTATTTATAATCGTTATTCTCTAATTTTCTGTTATTCCAATTCCTTTATCTGCTTGAAGACATCTCTTACACGTTCTGCCTCCTTCGAGTTGCCTGCCTTGGCAAGATGCTTTTCGGCAGAAGTAAGATCACCTTTCTGCAAATCGGTGCAGGCAGCATTGAGATTGGCTGTCTCATCATCAGGGAAGAGACGGACGGCAATATCAAATACCTCGTTGAACTCTGGAGAACCAGGCTCATAGGTCTGTGCCACCAGATACATCTCCTGTAATGACAACTGCTGAGGCTTGGTCTTCAGGATTACCTTTGCCTCTTCAATGTCGAAAGGACGAACGGTATAGGTTACCGTATAGTCGCTGTGGCGCAAACGAGGATAAATCTCACTCATGATGTAGCGATAGCTAGCCGGATAAAGCTTCTTGATTTTCTGGTCCTTTGCATCGGGTGCCAATGATGAGTTGGCAACGGCAAGGATGGCAGACTTATCGGCTAAGTTGCTTGCTCCCACCTTCTTCTTGAATCCTTCCCAGTCTTCCGGGGTGGCGTGATAGGTGAAGAGCTTTTTATCGATAGTGTAGAGATTGCATACATAATTGCGCAGGGCAGCCGCACGATTGTTGGCGAGTCGCACGTTGTTGGCGTAAGGACCGTCTGGCGACGCATAGCCATGAATATCGATATTGGTGATGTTCACATCCTTGTCGTTCTTCACGAGGTCGATGGTGGATGTAATCTTTCTCAGCTCAGTGGCATTCTCACGGAAGTCGGCGAGGATATCGCTCTTGTTGAGCTTGAAGCTCAGGTAAGCTTCACCCTTTTCGGCTCTCACCTTGATGGCTTCAGCCTTTGGCTTCACATAGTGGTCGCGACAGATTCTCGGTGTCGGCTGGATGTTAGCCATCAGAGTGGTATCCTGATCCATCAGGTTGCCGCATCCGCAGAGGTCTTCCGTCATGGAGAGGTTGAAAGCCTTCATCCACTTCCTGGAGGGAAGGGTCTGCGAGAAGAGCACCTGCTGTTCGGTATCATTCCTGCGTCTCACTACCACTGCCTGGCTGTTCTTCAGTTTGCTGCTTTTGCGCAGGTATCTGATGTTCTGGTTTTTGCCATTGATGACAATGGGATTCAGGGCGATGGTATCTTCTCCGGCAATAAGCGGAGTGAAAACCAGCTGTTGCTCTGATTTGAGCTGCAGACTATCGAGATGAAGGCGGAAAGCAACCTTGAGACTGTCGCTTTTCTTCTGTGTCAAGACGCTGTCTATCAGAATCTTGCCTCCAGCCAACCGTAGCTGCGAATCATCTATCTTCTGGGCTTGGACAGTCAAAGCGCTCTGTGCAAACAGAATGCAAAGGGGCGAAATGACCGCATAAAGCTTCATTTTCTTCATATTCTTCATCTTGTAAAAGAGGGTTTGATTTTGGTTTTTACTATCCCGGTGATAACGTTCCTAGAATGCGTATATCAGGGAGAGGGCTGCTTTGGTAGGACCCACATAGTTGCGGTGGTCCTTGTCAAGACATTTCTCACATCTTCCGTAAAGCTTGTATGGGCTGTAGATGTATCCTAATCCGATGGATCCTTCGAGATTGAGATGCTCAGACAGCAGCCATTGGTATCCGTAGGTGAGACCACCACCGACATACCAGCCTTCGTAATGTCTTCCTTTCTCTGTCTTTGGCAAGATGCCGAAAGGCAGGTCCACATTTTTTATGTTGTATTCACCTCCAAGGGCATGGATGCCGAAAAAGTGGCCTCCAAATTTCTGACAGGTGTACCAGCGGTATTCTGGCATTACGTTCCAGTAGCGCAATTTCTTGTCGCCTGAAAACTTCCAGGGATTCAGGGCACCGAAAAGCTGAAAAGTGCTCTTCCTGCCCGTGCCTATTTCTA
>OKVK01001706.1_pt1 | contig 10869 bp, 8 predicted proteins | sample 1604771 | NCBI WGS metagenome assembly OKVK01 (sample SAMN01760906, study PRJEB22395) | human gut metagenome | reverse complement strand
AGTGCAAAAGTACTAACTATTTTTCATTCCACCAAATTTTTCGAGAAGAAAGTTGCATTTTTCTTTCGAATTTAACACTTCTAAACATTTTTCGTGCTTTAAAACCATTCTTCTCCTAATTATATATATACGCGCGAAAGAACGTTTGTGTTCGGACACACATAAAAGAAGATGCATTCTGGACTTTTCTAACAAATGTATAGAGAACTACTTTCAAAAATACTCTTCACTCTTCACAAAACAGGCTGAAATCCCGATAAACACTGGGAGTGTGGGAGGTGAAGAGTGGTGGTGCACTCTTCACCACTCTTCACAGCTCTTCACCCAAACCATTTTTGGGAAAAAGAATATCAGGCAGGCAAAGGTTCCGTCACCTATGATGACTAAGCCCTGGCATAAATGATGACCAAACCTTAGCATAAATGATGACCAAGCCTTAGCATAAATGATGACCAGACCTTGGAATAAAAAATAGCTGAGCCTTACGATAAGTGAAGAGTGGTGAAGAGTGGTGAAGAGTGGTGAAGAGTGGTGAAGAGTGGCGGTGCACTCTTCACCTCCCACACCCCCAGTGTTTACCGGGGTTTCAGCCTGTTTTGTGAAGAGTGAAGAGTAAAAGCGAGAGTAGGATATTTACGAGCAAATCGCCCCTGATTATAGGCCGAGAGGGGTGGTCGAACCGAAGTGATAGTCCTGAGGTATTCTTTCTCCCGACGTATCGTTTCTTGCCTGGCAATGGCACAAAGTTGCCCTGGCAAGGGGCAATATCTTGCCATAACCAGGCAATAAATGATAGAAGCCTACTTTCCACCTGCCAGAACCATCATGACGACCTCTCACTGACGTCTTGACACATCGTAAGTAACGATAGTAGCTACGCATTGATACGTAAAATTACGGAATAAATGTTAATAATGAGCAGATATAATGGCAGATTCAAGAAATGGCATTATCTTTGCACCCGTTATATTGTGGCACTATCAGCTTTGCCATCAAGAAACAATAAAAGATCAACTAAATTAGAAATTAGAATTATGACAGAAAAAGAAATGTACAATCTGATAAATAGTCAGAACGGACAGTCAAGCAACGGCTTCGCTGTCAACGAGAAAGAGCGTGGATTAAGCGGTGTATTCTCCGCACTGATGCGCAAGGTTTATACTTGGATGACATTGGCACTCGTCATTACTGGTGTTACTGCTTACGGTGTTGCCAGCAGTCCTACCCTGTTGATGACTCTGATGACAAGCCGCGGTTTGCTCTTCGGTCTTATCATTGCAGAACTCGCCTTGGTGTTCATCATCACCGGAGCCTTGAACCGCCTGTCGCTGAGTACAGCCACTCTGCTCTTCATCATCTACTCAGTACTGAATGGAGCGATGCTATCTTCGGTATTTGCAGTATATACAATGACTAGCATTGCCAAAGTCTTCTTCATCACCGCCGGCACATTCGGAGCGATGGCCTTCTACGGATACACCACCAAGAAGGATCTCACCTCTCTCGGCAAGATTCTCTTTATGGCGCTGATTGGTCTGATTATCGCCACCGTAGTCAATATGTTCCTGAAGAGTTCCGGATTTGAATACATCTTGAGCTATGCGGGTGTAGCCATCTTCGTGGGTCTGACAGCCTGGGACAGCCAGAAGATCAAGATGATGCTCCAGACACAGTACGATATGAGCGAGGGTGCTCAGAAGCTGGCTCTCATCGGAGCCTTGACTTTGTATCTCGACTTCATCAACCTCTTCCTCTACCTGCTGCGCATCTTCGGAAGCAACAAGGAATAAGAGAACCCTCACTTAAAACACAAAAAAGCGAGTTTTAAGTTCATCATAAACAAAAGAAAGGTTGGCTTGCCCTCTTCGGGTTAGCCAACCTTTTTTGATTTGTGTCCATCAAAAGCAAATGATAAGTAAACCTAATCTAGAAAATTCTGCCACAAAGATACAACTTTTCCCGAAACCTCGGGTGTCATTGGGTAAAAACATAGGTTCAAAAGAACAAAATCTTCCCCCACATCCCGACTTTTCAAGGAGTCATTGCGTAAATTCCGGAGAGTCATTGCATCAATTCAACTGATTAGCTTATACTTACATTTGCGCACGATATTCATTAGGCGAACATTTGTGTGCAGCGACAAAAGCCCTGCGAAAAGTAGAAACAGAATTGAATCCAGACTTTTCAGCCACTTCCAACACCGTATAGGAGGATGTGCGAAGCAGCTGGGTAGCATGTTCCACCCGATAATTATTCACGAAATCATAGAAAGTCTGCCCATTCTCCTCATTAAAGAAGCGGCTCAGATAAGTACGATTCGTACCTACCATACGCGCCACATCCGACAGCTTGAGCTTAGGATTGAGATAGATCTTCTCCTCTTCGAAAAGCTGCCGCACTGTCGCCGCCAGTCCTTGAGCCACATTTCCATCGTCCAGGCCATCACCAATAGGTCCGGTATCAGAATCTGTCAATTCATCAATAACCAACTCATGCCTATAGACAAAATAGCATATAAACATCCATATAGCCAAAGACAACACCATGTAGAGATCATCAAAATCTACATTGATGACAAAGCAGCTCATCGTCCAGATAATCAATATTAGGAAACAACTGCTCAGGATAGCCAGAAGCCAGTTGAGATTGATGTTCTCCTGATAAGAAAACCGCTCCTTCAGCTGGCGATGGTAGCGCCTGATGAGGAAGAACATCACGATGAAAGTGGTAAGACCATAAACAGCTCCCCACACCGAAAGAATGTAGAAATAGATATTGTTGCCCGTCACACAATAAATGGCAGGAAGCAACACAAACGGCAATTCCAGCATCACCGCCTTACGCCAGGTAGTCCATCCCGGCTTCACCAATTCCATCAGCACAAAGCTGTAGACTGGTATGATAAACATATCGGCTGCCGATATGAGGAACCAGTTTTCCTCATTGTCGAAGCCTGTGAAATAGAAGGATAGAATATCCTTCAGGCACCGTGCATCTACTATCAGCATCAAGATCATGATGAGGCGAAAGAGCCTGTCACTGCCCTTGCGCCAGAACATCCATGCCATCATGGAAAAAAACATCATGCTCATGCCATAAACGAATCCAGTTATTGCATCCATAAGTTACTTATCATTTATCATTTCAGTATTATAGGTCCGGCAGAATGGGTTATTTCATCTGGAAATGCAATTCTCCACCACTCAATATCTGCTGATGAGAGAGGCGATAATCAGCCAAAGGCTTCCCATTGAGGGTTACCGACTGGATGAGATAATCATCTATATGCTGGCGATCAGCAGAAAGAATGAACTTCCTGCCGTTTTCCAGATTCAGAGTCACCTTGTCGAAGCTTGGAGTACCTATATAATAATAAGGTGTACCCGGACATACAGGATAGAATCCGATAGACGAGAACACATACCACGCCGACATCTGTCCCGCATCATCATTTCCCGACAATCCGCCCGGCGTATCATTATACTCGGTCTGAAGAATATGATGCACCCGCTCCTGCGTTTTTTCCGGAGCCCCGGCAACGTCGTAAAGATAGGCCACCTGATGACAAGGTTCATTACCATGCCAATACCATCCGTTATCAAACATCTTGTCCAGTCGGGCTATCACCTTCTCGTTGCGAACAGGAGTTTCGCCCTTTTTCTCCATCTTCCTTTCCGTCTTTTCTATCTGCTTTTCCTGCTTATCCATCGGTTTACTGTTTCTGATCACCTCAAACAGCCCTTCCGGGTTCTGCGGAACATACCAGGTATAATGACAGGTAGCACCCTCGGTGATGTAACTCTTGCGGTGCACCAGGTCTTCATTATTCTCCCACTTTCCGTTCTCGTATCTGCCATCCGCCCATCCCGTAGCAGGATTGATGACATTGCGCCAGTTTTCGGAACGGCGCATCAGATCATTGTAATCCTCCAGATACTTCTGGCGCAGAGCGGCATCCTGACAGGAATCATGCAGAGCCTTCGCCATCTGTGCCACGGCATAATCATCATAGGCATATTCCAGGGTACGGGAAGTCTGCTCGTTGGTATGAAAGGCTTCCTCCACCATATCCTCCAACGGAATATAGCCATTATCCATATACGACTTGATGGCACGGCGCCCCTTTCCATCCCGATAATCCTTCGCCAGATAAGGAGTAGAGAAAGCATTGAGACGCATTCCCTCGTAAGCCTTGGCTGCATCAAAATTGCGAATGCCCTTGACATACGCATCGGCAAGAGCCACACCCGAATGATCGCCAATCATCGCTGCCGTATAACTGTTCCAGCATGGGAAGATAGGCATCCAGCCACCCTCCTTGTACATCTGAACCAGAGACTGCATCATCTCGCCCGACATCTTCGGAGTGATGAGACTATAGAGCGGCAACTCTGCACGATAGATGTCCCACATGGAGAAATCGCCATATTTGCGGAGATAAGAATAGGCAGGAACGGCATAGCCCTTGGAACTCAGGGTAGCATTGCCCATCTTCACGGTACCTGTAGAAAACTCCGGATAATCGCCATTCACATCACTCATTTCATGAGGAAGGAAGGATGCACGGTAGAGAGCACCATAAAACAGGTTGACCTTGCCAGCATCCTTGCTTTCCACATCAATGGTATGAAGTCGGTCGCACCAGATTCCGGCAGCATACTCCATCATGCTGTTGAAATCCAATCCGCCATACATATAGTTTTCTGCATTGAGATTCTCCACTGCATTGTCGCGGGACGTAAAGGATGTACCCGACATCCACTCCATCGCCTTACCCGATCTGCCACGGAAGGTGAGCCAGGCGCCAATGCGTGGTTTACCCTGCACCTTCAAACCTCTTACCATCTTTCGGTCTCCCTCGAAAACACCGTAATCCACCAGGTCCTTCTCATCGTAAGCCAAGACGAAATGTCCGGAGAAACCAGCCGGTTTTCCCCATCCCTGATAGATGCGATGCACCGGATTATAACCATAGACTATATGATTGATGGTATCAATCTCGATGTATCCCTGGCCCTCATCGCTGTTCGGATTGATGACAAGATGAACCAACTCATCCTGCTCCGGAGTAACACGGAGAAAGGAGGTATGACTCAAGGCTGTCATCTCTGCCTTCAGATGTTCATCCTTCAGGCGGACAGCATAGTAGTGAGGATGAGAGACTTCATCTTCATGACTGAATGCCGTAGCTCTCTGTTCCGGCTGAAGACGGAGCTTTCCGCCAAGCGCTGCCACCGTGAAAGAACCATAATCCTGCGTACATCCGCCCACCAGCCAGTGGCTGCAGCGGAAGCCCTGCAGATGGGTATCCTTATAATAATAAGGTGCGATACATTTCTGCTCTGTATCCTGCGTCTGAGGAGTCCAGAAGTTCTGACCATTCGGAACGAGAACAGCAGGGATAGTTTGTCCATGCTCCTCGCTACCCTTTCCGAACATGCCCGCAGTCTGGGTATTTGCCTGTGCCGTACCCACCATCGTATTGATGGCATTGAGCTGGCGGATATGTTCCAACCGATGGATCCGCTCATACATTTCCTGCTTCCAGGCATTCCAGGAATAGTAATGCGTACCATAGATTACCTGACCTACGGGAGAAAGCATGATATCCCGCTCATTGAGCATGAACTTCACCAGCACGCTATCCTTCGCATTCTTATAGAATATCATCTGGAGATTGGCAGCCATCGGAACCACACGATCCATCTTTTCCGTTTCATCTCCCAAAACCACCAGACTAGCCTCTTCACGTGCTCCTGCCGGAGGAACATTTACATCGAAGAGAAGAGACAGAAGACGGTAAAGGGCTGTATCATGACCAAAGCGAAGCGTAGCCGATGACTTGACAGAACGCAAAGCCCGATCTGCCTCCGCCTCGATATTCTGCCATAAGGAGATGGCACTACGGGCAGGAATATCCTCATTCGTCGCCACGGTACCATTATTGATAGTCATGCGAAGATTATTGGCATCATAGATGGCACGAAACTCATCATCGGTGAAAAGTGCATTCAAGCCATCTTCTATATCCTGTGGATAAGAAGAGAAATTCAAGCCTACATCCTGAATAGAAGAAGCCACCGTATGCATCTCGGTCATCAGCTTCAGGGGTTCATCCACCTTAGAGACATCCTTAAACAACTGAAGAAGGAAACGGCGAGGTGAAACCTGAGCCTGCACATGGGTACGGTTCTCCAAATCCTTCACTTCGGGAGAGACATACGCTATCCAAGCCATATCGGCAGAATCGGTCTTGACATCCAGATTCAAGCCTGTCTGGAGGGTATGCAACTCCGAAGTAAAAGCCTGCATACTCTTGGCGCATCGATCCACCACACTGGAACGAGCCTTTACCGCATTGCCCGCAGCAAAGATCTGCGGATAACGCTCAAACATACGATGAGCGATGCCCTGATGCTGAAGAGCACCCAGCTTGCTCAGTTTTCCACCGTTACCTCTGGCATTTTCCCATACACGCTGCAGCATTCCCTTTACCTGCAAGCCAAGCGGAGTGAGGTTACTCTCATCTTCAAAATGCTTGCAAATCCAGACATACCGGTCATCCTTCGGCATCCAACGGGAACCATGGCGACCGTAATGGCTGATATAAAAGGGTGCATATCCCTGAGGAACATTCAGAGAATCAGACAGCACATAGGTAGCCTTACCAAAAGTTCCAGTCTTGGCAGAAGGACCTTCCGGATAAGCATAATAGACACCACCCATCTGCTGGCGGGTCTGAGCCTGCAGCGAAAGCACGCAAGCCAAAGAGATATATAATAATGTTACTTTTCTGTTCATATAATAATGAAACGGAGAATACTCCCATTTATTGTTTTTCCAACCTCCAATCAATACCTAAAGGATTTCCATCCATACGCAGCACCCAAGGGAGACCGAGGTCCACAGCAATCTGCATCATAGTTCCATCCTGTTCTGCCTTGACGGTAATGCTCTTTTCATCTGCTGATATTTTCCGCCATAAAATCCCATTATAGACAAAGGATCCGTTTGCTTGAAGCTGGCGCAGCGCCTTTCGGGAGATAAACAGGAAGGTGCCGTCACGCATACCCCTGTTGGAACTCATATCGCATACATAGAGATTCCTGCCTTTCTGCGGACTATCCCAACAGAAACCATCAGCCTCATCCACCACCTTACGAGGAATCAGATAGAGAGATTGATTACATTTCAGTATAAGCGTATCAGCCATACTCGTTGAATCTACTCCTACCTCCCAGTTACGATACTGTCGGTTGAGGATGAAGCGGGCCACATACTGCGTTGGAATAGTTATCAAATACTTATCCACAGGCTGTGCAAAAACTGTGGATTTCTCTTTTTCTTTCATTATCAACAGTTTCTGCGTTTTATCAACACCCTTTTCCTCTGTTTTAAAATCAGGAAGAACAAGTTTTCCACCATTTATCAACACATCGTGAGTTATGAACATCTGCTTCCATTTCTCTCCTTCTCTCACCACCTTCAAGTCCTTACCATTTGATAGATGGATGGTGTATTCAGGAATTATGGGCGAACCAATTATATAGAGATTCTGACCAGCTATCGGATAGAATCCCAGCATATTGAATACGAGCCAGGATGACATCGCACCCCCATCATCATTACCCGGCAAACCGCCAGGAGAATCATCATAGTTATCGTTCACTATCTGCTGGATTCGCTGAACGCTCAAGTCCGGGCGCCCCACCCAATGATACAGGTAAGGAGTCATGAAGCTCGGTTCATTCGCCACATTGAAATGGCCATTGGCGAAGAAGGTATCGAGTCGTTTGATGAAAGCATCCTTGCCACCACAAGCCTCAATCAGTCCCGGCACATCGTGCGGAATACTGAGACTATATTCTGCCGACAAAGCCTCATAGAAGAAGGTTGACCACCATGGAAGATACCAGGGCGCCACCTTGGTATCCGGATGATAAGGAATCACAGGATGATAGACCTTCGACTTGCCCCAAGGCACAGAGTCGAGCCATCTGCCATCCACACCTCTCGGCATGATAAATCCCTTCATCCCCTGCCATTCATAATCAGAACGCCAGAGGTTGCGCCAGTTATGCGAACGCTTCATATACTTATCATAGAGTTCCGGATAACCCAGTCCTTTTGCCACCTGGGCGATGCACCAGTCATCATAGCTATACTCCACGGTACGATTGCCGGCACGGTCTATTCCATACGGAATATAGCCCAGCGTGTTATATTCTATCAATCCACCTCTACCATGCTTTTCCTCAGGCACGCTGCCCACAAAGCCATCATCATCCGTTGGTGGCACTTCGGCATCCTTGATCATCGCCTTCAGCGCCAGTTCATAATCGATACCCTTCATTCCTTTCGCAAAGGCATCGGCTATGACTATATCCGCATTGCTGCCTCCCTGCGTTCTGCCGTTCCAGTTGCCACTTCTAGCATCAGGCATATAACCGTCATGCTTGTAGATATTGAGCAGGGAATTGACCATATCACGCTGCTGCGGTTCCTCTATCAGCGTAAGCAAAGGCATGGAAGTACGATAAGTATCCCAGATGGCATAGTAATCATCATAATAAGGTGTAGCGGCGAAATGAGGGTTTTCACCCGACTTATCCACAGGCATCAGCATCGTATGATAAAGGGCTGTATAAAACATCCGCTTCTGCTTTTCGGTGCCTGAGATTTCTATCTTTCCCAACTTTCCGTTCCAAGTTTTCCGCACATTCTTCAACTGGGCATCGAAGCCGCAGGCAGGGATATTCTTCCTTGCCTGGGCAATACCGATATGCGAAATACCAATCTTCAGATTGACGGTACTTTTCGAGAAGGCAACATCCAATCTTGTCTTTGATTCCTTCACCTTATTATATAGAGGCGCTTCGCCATTAGCTAAAGGGACATCGCTATTAGATAAAGGCGTATCGCAATTAGATAAAGGCACATCACTCTGCAAATAGAAATATACGGTATAAGGGCCGCCATTGTTCCAGCCACCCCTTACAGTACTCCATCCTGAGACGGCATATTTCCCATCACAAGTAACATACGAATCCACATACTGCTGAGTTTCGCGCTTATCAGGAATCGTGTCTATACCCAGAAAGGTAGCCACATCTATCAGGAGTTTTCCCTTCTGTTTCCAGCCATAATCCAATCGATAGAAGGCACAACGTTCTGAAGCGGTAATCTCCGTCCGGATTCCATTCTCAAAAGTACAGGCATAATATCCCAGGGCAATCTTCTCATCCACCCGTTTCTGGATGATGTCCCCTGCATCCAAGAAAGGCTGGATAAGAATATTGCCATACTTCTGTCCACCCCCGGTTCCGCTGACGTGCATCTGCGAGAATCCCTTGACAGGCTCAGGCATCGGCGCCCATCCCGTATTCGGCATAGACACGGCATCCGGTCCCGGCTTCGCCATACCGTATGGCATACAAGGTCCGGGGAAAGTTCTACCCAATCCCTCACTTCCGATACGTGGATCAACGTATCGGGAATAATCTTGCGCCATTGTCATCAAGAAGCCAAAGGCAAAAAATATAACAAAGAATACGCTTCTCTTCATACGTTTTAATTAATAATTGCGCCAAAATCTTCAAATTTACCACATTTTGGCGCAGCTATAACGCCATTTGAATGCGATTCATCAAGACCTCCACATATCCATGACTCATCACCAATGCCTTGCTGGAAGTTTTCTTGGTTCCATCTTTCTTCGCAAAAGGGAAACAAACATTCAGCGACCATGTTTCGTTCACAGTATATGGGGGATGCTTGTCGAAATCCTCATCCAGCATGGCACTCCAAATACCATCATCAACTTTCGTCACCTCATAATTTGGAACGACAATCGTTAATTTGACCTGTTCATCTTTAATGTCGCAACGCACAAGAGGACGAATATTGACACAATAAGAGGAATAACCACCAGAGTGATAAGCAATGCCAGGCAAATAACCCTTTGCCATGATAACCCCCAATTCCTTGTCTGCCATCTCTATCGATGAACTAGCATTGCTAAAGGTTTTCAGAAACCAATAATTCAAATCGACAAAGAGTTCATTTTTACTCTTGCCTCGCACCGAGATTGTTTTCTCAAACGTCAAAGCATTGTCCTTGTCCAACGTATCTTTTTCGCCAAGATAAAGCGCAATGTCTTTCCATCTTTTTCCATATTGATTAATCACGTAAGTCTCGACCTCTTTACGGCTCAATGTTTGAGCATCTACAGCTAGCAAGCCTGCCAACCACAGTAATAACAACAATAGATTTCTTCTCATAATCAAACAGTTTTATCAAAATGAAACAAACTTCATCTAACAATTAGAAAAAAGGGAGTGGCAGAATCCACCACTCCCCCTTTATCATCATTCAACCGCATCGTACCATAACCTACCACAACCACCTCGTTGAGGGCAGTGTTATCTTCATCCAACACAATCCGACTATTGCCACTTGCCTTAATGGTCTTTGACGTAAATCCAATGTAAGAGAGCTTCAGCTTCGCTCCCGGCTTCACATTCAAGGTATAGTTACCATTCATATCGGTAACCGCACCATTGTTAGTACCTACCTCCATGACACTTACGCCTATGAGAGGTTCGCCATTGGCATCTTTCACGGTGCCGCTGACCTTACTTTGTGCAAATGTGAGTGTACTCACCAGCAGAAGGGCGGAAGAAAGCAATACTCTTTTCATGCTTCTTCCATTTGTCTTTTGTACTATTTGCATAACTACTAGATTTTGTTATTAATAATCGGATACAAAGGTAGTACTACCTTATTACACCTGTTTAAGATTTTAGTTTCAATTCTATGAAATATCCATGAGCTAAAAAAATCTCGCCAAAGCGAATGTAAATTGGAAAT
>OKVK01001697.1_pt1 | contig 10919 bp, 11 predicted proteins | sample 1604771 | NCBI WGS metagenome assembly OKVK01 (sample SAMN01760906, study PRJEB22395) | human gut metagenome | reverse complement strand
GGAAAATCACTATGGATTTTTTCTTAGGTGTCCAACTTCATTTTACAATCGACCTTTTTATTATTTTTATTATTTTTAAGATAATCTATCCATATGCCACTCAGACTCGTTTAAAGAGGTCTGGTAGTTCACTAATGAAATCATTCCCACTCAATCGTCGCTGGCGGTTTGCTGGTGATGTCGTAGCAGATGCGATTGATGCCACGGACTTCGTTGACGATGCGGACGGAGATCCGGTCGAGGATGTCGTAGGGAATGCGCGACCAATCTGCGGTCATGAAATCACTTGTATTCACTGCGCGCAGGGCCAGCGTATAATCATACGTCCGACCGTCGCCCATGACACCGACGGAGCGCATGGAGGTGAGCACGGCGAAATACTGGCTGAGGCTGCGGTCAAGACCGGCTTTGGCGATTTCGTCGCGGAAAATGAAATCCGCGTCGCGTAGCGTATCGAGTTTTTCCTTCGTGATATCGCCGATTACACGGATGGCAAGGCCGGGGCCGGGGAAGGGCTGGCGCATGACCAGGTACTCAGGCAAACCGAGTTCGCGGCCAAGCTGGCGTACCTCGTCCTTGAACAGCATGCGCAGCGGCTCGATGATCTCTTTGAAGTCAACATAATCTGGAAGGCCGCCAACGTTGTGATGGCTCTTGATGACGGCGGATTTGCCGAGGCCGGACTCGATCACGTCCGGATAGATTGTACCCTGTACAAGGTAGTCAACTGCACCGATTTTTTTTGCTTCCGATTCAAAGACACGGATGAATTCTTCACCAATAATTTTGCGCTTCGTCTCCGGATCAGAAACGCCGGAAAGTTTCGATAAGAAGCGTTCTTCGGCGTTGACGCGGATAAATTGAATATCCCACTTGTTGAACGCGGCTTCTACTTCGTCGCCCTCATTTTTGCGCATCAGGCCGTGATCGACGAACACGCAGGTAAGCTGGCTGCCGATAGCCTCCGCCATGAGCGCTGCCGCAACGGAGGAATCTACGCCGCCGGACAGCGCAAGCAGCGCGCGGCCGGAGCCAACCTTTTCACGAATGGAGCGGATCGCAGTCTGGCGGTAGTCTGCCATCGTCCAATCACCGGACGCGCCACAGACGGTATAGAGGAACCGGCGGAGCATTTCACTGCCTTCTACCGTATGCTGTACCTCCGGATGGAACTGGACGCCGTACAGCCTCTTCTCCGGGCACGCCATCGCGGCCGTGGGGCACACGGCGGTCTTCGCTGTGACAGTGAAGCCGTCCGGTACCCGGGAAATATAATCGCCGTGGCTCATCCACGTCACGCTGGACGCGGGGAGGTCTTGGAAGATTGCGCTGTGTGTGTCAAACTCAGTCAGCGTCTTGCCATATTCGCGGGCGGTCGCTTCCGTCGCTGCTGCAACAGTGCCACCCAGCGAATATGCCATGAGCTGGCATCCGTAGCAGATGCCAAGAACGGGGATCCCGAGCGCAAACAGCGCCGGGTCCACGCGCAGGGAAACGGATTCATAAACACTCTGCGGGCCGCCGGAGAGAATAATGCCGATGGGGGCAATCTTCTCAATCTCAGCAGGGGAGATGGAGCAAGGCTTGACCTCGCAGTATACGCTCTGCTCACGCACACGGCGTGCAATCAGCTGACTGTACTGCGCGCCGAAGTCCAGAATCAGAACAGTCTCCATTATGCTTCCTCCCGGAATACGATGTGGCCTGGCTCCGCGCTTTCGATGATAGCGAGCGAGTGCAGGTTCACGCCCGCCGCGCGCAGCTTGTCGCCGCCGCCCTGGAAGCCCTTTTCAACGGCGCAGCCGATACCGACCAGTTCAGCACCTGCAGCCTGCACGATTTCACACAGACCGCGCAGCGCTTCGCCGCGCGCAAGAAAATCATCGATCACAAGCACGCGGTCGCCGGGATGGATCCACTCCTTGGAGACAAGCAGCGTGACCTTTTTCTTGTAAGTATAGGAAAAAATCTCACTCTGGTACAGGCCGCCTTCGATGTTGTCGCTCTTGGCCTTTTTCGCATAAACCATGGGTTTGCCGTACCGGTACGCGCAGATCGCGGAAAGGGCAATGCCGCTGGCTTCTGCGGTCAGAATGAGATCTACGTTATTGAGATCAAAATATTTTTTGAATTCATCTGCAATGCGTCCCATGAATGCGCAATCGACGCGGTGATTGAGAAACCCGTCAACCTTTACAATGTTTCCGGGCAGAATCTTGCCCTCCTTGACAATGCGATCCTTCAACTCCTGCATAGCTTCCTCCAAAAACATAATAAAATAGACAGCGGGAATAAAACCTGCTGCCAATGACAAAAAGCCGCGCGCAGGACAGCAAAGCCCTGCGTGAGCGAACTTCCAATAGTCGCAGCTTTGGCGCTGCGGTAGAGACATCCGGGCCGTACATCCGGAACTATATTGGCAACGATATGAACTTCGTGCTGGACAATTTAAGTCTTAGCTATTATAATCGGAATCAAGCAATAAGTAAAATAGATGTTTTTAATCATTGCTATTAGCTTCATAAATATAAGTAATGACAGGAGGCAGCTATGGCCGTTAAATTGGAATTATACCGCGTCTTTCAGGAGGTCGCCCGCATGGGGAATATCTCTGCTGCGGCGCAGAATCTTTTTATTTCACAATCGGCAGTCAGCCAGTCCATCAAGCAGCTGGAAGAGCAGCTGCAGGTTCGGCTGTTCTCGCGCAGCACGCGCGGTGTCGTCTTGACCAGTGAGGGAAAGCTTCTCCTTGACTATGTTTCGCACGGTCTGGGCCTCATCCAGTGCGGCGAAGAAAAGCTTGCGCAGTCGCGCCAGCTGCTCACGGGTGAACTCATCATCGGCGCAAGCGATACGGTCACGAAGACCTATCTGGTTTCGCGCCTTGAGGCGTTCCACCAGAATTATCCAGCTATCCAGATCCGAATCCTGAATGGCACAAGCCAGATGGTGCTCGACTATCTGCACGCCGGTCAGGTTGATATTGCGTTTGCCAGCGAACCGAAGGATAAGGACGCGTATTCCGTCCGGCACTGCTTCGATACACATCAACTTTTCGTTGCTGCGCCGAATTATGACTGTGATTTTGACCATGTGCATTCTATGGAAGAAATTGCATCCTTCCCGCTGATTTTGCTTGAACGCAAGGCCAGTTCCCGCGTCTATGTTGAGCAGTTTTTCCAGCAACACGGCGTGAGCATCAAACCGGAGATCGAACTGGGGTCGCACAATCTGCTCATTTCGCTGGCCCGCATCGGCCTTGGCGTTGCCTGCGTAACAGAGGAATTTTCGCAGTCCGGCCTTGGCAGGGGCGTCATCCTGCCGCTGCACACCGATTTTGAGATTCCGCCGCGCTCCGTTTGTATGTGCACGCTGCGCGACGTTGCGCCAACCTCTGCCGCTAACCGGTTTATGGACTTTATCTCCGAGAGCGACAAAATGGCCTATGATCTGGGGCATTCCTATCATTTTACGAATGTTTGAAAATGAGCAGTTCGCAGGATCTCGGATATTTGCGTAGGGGCGGAATACACTTGTTAGAACGATTGTAGGGGCCGATGCCCACATCGGCCCGCTGGAAAGTTACGAATTCTCTGCAGATTTCCGTAAAAACGGTGCGTTCTGCCGGTGCGATGTGGGCATCGCCCCCTACAACTGGCGCGTTGGAAACCTACCGCCCGTCCTCGCCGTTCATGTCTGTCAGGTGGTACTTCCGGTGCGGTCTGCTTCCAGCGGCGTTCATGTCCTGCAGGGAGGAACGGTGTTCTTCCTGCCCGCTGAGACAATTCATATCGTCCAGTGCGCAGGTGCGCGCATCGTCGTGGGACAGACCGTTCATGTTTTTCAGACTGAACGGCTCTTTTTTCTGCTTCTTGTTCATGGAAAAACCTCCTTTTTTGCATAGTTTTCCGTGAACAGCGGGCAGATATACAAGCCTCGCCTGCACGCTTGCGCATACAGGCGGGGGAGGTGGTGTGTCAGTCCTTGCGGCAGTTCATGTTCGTGATGCTGCAGGCCATGTCCGGCTGCTCGTTCGCCGCGTTCATATCCTGCAAAGACGCAGTCTGCTCCGGCTGACCGGCGCGGCAGTTCATGTCATTCAGGGCGCAGGTGCGCTTGTCGTCTGCGGACAGCCCGTTCATATTGTGCAGGCCGAGTGTGTTGGAATTGTTTTTCATTGGATATCCTCCTAAAATAGAAATAATAATCATTACTAATATTATTATACACAAAGAGTTGTATTTGTCAAGCCCCAAAATAACAAAAAAAATGCCCTCTGTCCGGATGGACAGAGGGTAGGGAAGTGCGGATATTATGGCGTGTCGGCTTGCCAGCTGAGCGTGATCGTATCCGGCTGGATCAAGTCTTCGTATCGCATGGCTCTTCCATTTACATAATTGCAGCCTTCCAGACTGCTTACATATCCACCGCTGTAGGCCAGTCCTGTTTCATCAAAAACTGTGAGAACAAACCCGCAGTTGTCAACATAGGTGCCGTCCGGCGTGATGAGCGCCTCGGTGCTTCCGGCAAGATAGGCTGCAGCACTGGGACCGTCGTTAGACAAAACTGTCTCGTCGTTGTTTACAATGACAAGCCGTCTTCCGTCAAAGGCCATCGCTCGGACAGTCGCATATACTGGCGCGTACAGATCATCGGGCAAATAATCGGAACGCAGCGCAATCTGGTACAGTCCGTCCGCATCCTGCGTCAGGACGCAGATGCGCCCCTGGGTCTGCTGGATGCAGACGAAATCCTCCGTTTCGGTTATGTTTACATAATCATCTTCCGGCTCAAAATCCGATACCGCCAGCTTTTGCAGAGTGTCACCTGTTTTGCAGTCAATTAAGGTTACATAATATGTGTTATTTTCAACCGTATGAAGCAGCAGCCGCGTTTTGTCCGGCGTCAGCCCGAGATGCTCGATGCGTGCCTCCGGATCGACCGGGAAAAAGCAGGTCAGCCGGTCTGTGTATACCTCGTTTACGTTCCCGCCGTAAAACGCGCTGGCCTCGGAATCCGGGGCAAGCGGCCCATAGGGGAGCATATAGACACCATAGCCGCCCGGAATGCGGCTCGTATCGACCAGTTGGTCTTGCTCTGTCCGGTTGCCAAACCAGAAGAAGCAGGCGTCATCCGTCACCACGCTTTCCGTGTTCATCCAGAACCGGTCGCCCTCTCTGACACTGGAGATGCTCCGGGCAGAGCCGCTGCCGTCCATATTCTTGTCGATACCAAGCTCGATATATTCATCTGGCAGAACTGGGATGCGGAAAAAGCAGTCCAGCGCGACCTGTGCACGTTCACCAATCCATTCGCTGTCCGCTGAGGCGTCCTGCCAGTTGACAAGGGGGTCATAATTAACACCCGGAAGATCGATGGAAAACTCAAACGGATATTCGTCGTAATAGTCTGCAAACCGGATCGTCATGGAACCGCTTTCGCCGGGCGAAAGTGTGCCCAGCAGGGACTGATACGCCGTTGAGAAGCCGAAGACATCCGCGTCGCCGCTTGTAGCTGCGTCGTGGTAAAAATTGATCTCGACGCCGTTGTAGATTAGCTCCTGTTGCTCCGCCTGTCCGGCGGGCAGGAAGCGGAAGCTTGTCTCCGCGCGGTAATTCTGCGCGGAAAACTGCACAGTGCTCTCCCAGTTCAGTTTGTACCGCATACCGGCTTTGAGCTGCACGGTCAGCCCATCGGCCGCAGCCGGGTCGCCGGAGAATATGTGCTCCTGAAACAAAATTTCCTCGCGCGGCGCACTGACCGCCTGCGCAGCCAATGCCGCGCCGCAGCCGCACACCAGCACAAGCGCCAGAAAGATCATCAGCGTTTTACGCATGCTCGTCCTCCTTGCCGGTCAGGTCGGTCAGCGCTCTGGAAACGCGGTCGGATTGGTAGCTGTACGTCTCCTTGACATAGTCCATCAGCGTCTTGCCCTGTTCGTCCAGCTCCGCCGTCTGCACGTCGCCCGCGATTCGGCCCTTGTGCAGCAGAACGGCCCGCCCGATGAAGCCCGTCACTTCCTCAATCAGATGCGTGGACAGAATCACCGTCTCATGCGGCTCGAGAATGCCGAGCAGAACCTTGTAAAAGTCCTCGCGGTTGAAAATATCGTTTCCCGCAAACGGTTCGTCCATCAGGATATAATCCGCGCCCTGCGACAGGGCCATGATGACTTCAAACTGGTTTTTCTGCCCGGTCGAGAAGCTGCGGATGGGCTTGTCCATCGGAAGCTGAAAGAAGTCCATTAGCCCCTCAAAGCGCCTGCCGAGGAACGTCTCAAAGTGCTCCTCATAAAATTCCCGGTGGGCTTTGGCAGTCAGGGCAGGGAAGAAGCTGTGCTCGCAGGTGGCAAAGGAAAAACGGCCGATATTCTGCCGCGTGATCGCTTCGCCGTCCAGCGTAATTTCACCTGCATCATATGCAATCAGCTGTAAGATGCACTTCATCAGCGTCGTCTTGCCTGCGCCGTTCTCACCGAACAGCCCGACGATCTCGCCCGGTCCGACGGAAAGCTGCACGTTGTCCAGCGCATGTGTCTGGCCATAGCGCTTGCAGAGATTTTTGAGTTCCAGCATCAGAAAAACGCCCCCCAGATATTCAAAGTTTCCTCCGGCGGCATGCAGCGCGCCGGAACGCCGTTTCGGTAAATCAGGACAAATAACCATAGCAGCAGCAAAAACAGGATAAGCGCCACGCCGCAGGCCGCCGCAGGGATCGCAAGACAGCGTCTGGACAGCTCATTTTTGTCCTTCAGCCGCTTCATGAGATAAATGCTCTTTGTCTCCGTGAAAAACGAACAGTAATTGGCGAACGCACGCAGCGCACAGAAGCCCGCATAGGCCCAGAAGACGGCGAGCTTGTGCCGCAGGAGTGTATTCAGCGTCGGCATGACGGCGCCCTGCCGCAAGATCTGTGTCCCATAGCGAAAGATGTACAGTTCACGCAGCGCGGCCTGATAGTCCCGTAGAAACGTGTACAGCGCGACCAACAGCATCGCCAGAAACAGCAGGCCAAAATATGAAGCGTCCCAATTCAGCCCCATTCCGGGCAGCGTGTACCGTGAAAGACGTTTACTCCACTTCATCTGCCAGCCCGTCCTTTCCGTTATGTGTCTGCGTCAGCCCGAACCCCAGAAAGCCGAGCCCGACAAGCAGTGCCGTAATCGCCTGGAAAATGCCCGTGCTCCTGCCTGCGCCATACTGAACCGGCAGGCACAAGACCAGAAGCAGCGTCAGCCCCATGCAGACCAGCCAGCTGCGGCTGCCTTTTCTGCGCAGCCCAAGCTGTATGCACGCGGTCACGCAGCCCAGCGCCAGCACGAACAGTGCGTTGCGCGTCCATACATATCCGTCCGCCAGCGGCAGAAGCCCGTGTAGGAAGCCGCTGCGGTAGAAATCCACGAACACGCCCTGCGGGCCAGCCGAATACACGGCGCTTTTTGCGTTCCAGAATGCCGCGCCCACAGCCGCCATGATCTGCACACACCACAAGACCGCAAAGCAGAGCGTATTGCAAACACAGTTCCACAGGAAGACGCAGCGCTCCGATACCCGCAGCCGCTGCAGCGTATAGCCGTACCGGCTGTTTGAACCGAGGCTGGATGCCAGCAGCACCTGAAGCGCGAGGATTCCTGCTCGGAACGAATAATGCAGTGCACTTTCTAGATTGCTGCCCGATAAGGTAAGCGCTGCTCCATGCGCGATGCACAAGCCGGCGAAGATTCCCTCAACAACAAGTAGCCCCAATACCACCGGCAGCAGCCGGTTCAGCGCTGCGCGCGCATGCAGTCCGAACACAGATACTTGTTTTTTCATTCATCTTCCTCCTCCCACGCCTGCTCAATGAGTCGCAGCGCCTCTTCTTTGGAAATTCCCAGCTGCCGCAGTGTGCGGGCCATGGTGCGTAGTTCGTCTGATAAGACCTCCCGCCGCAGCGCATCCAGTATATCCGGCGGCAGCGTCATGCAGCTTTTTGTGCCTGTGCGGGACTCCATCAGATGTTCTTCCTCCAGCATGTGAAACGCTTTCTGCACCGTATTTGGATTGATGCCGAGCAGCGCCGACAGAACCCGGCGGGACGGCAGTTCATCGCCGTCCCGAATCGTCCCGGCAATCGCCCCCCGTTTGATAAAATTGATAATCTGCAGATACACCGGCGTTCCGTCCACTGCTCGGAACGCTTCAAACGACACCATATCCGTCACCACCGTATTACTCAACTCATACACTTGATGGCTGTATTATACACATAGTACACTTACCTGTCAAGCCGCTATCTTGACATTTCTGCAAAAAGCGGGTACTCTGAAAAAAAGCACTTGTACGCTTTTCGAGACAGGAGGCCCATATGTCCGATCTGACCAAACGTGCGCTGGAGCAGTCGCTTAAAAACCTGCTCCTGCAAAAGCCGCTCCATAAAATCACCATCAGCGATATTGCCGACGACTGCGGTATCAACCGCATGACGTTTTATTATCATTTCAAGGACATCTACGATCTGGTTGAATGGTCATGTCAAGAGGATGCAGCAAAGGCGCTGGCAGGGAAGAAAACCTATGAGACATGGCAGCAGGGCTTTGAACAGATTTTCGAGGCAGTCTTGGCAAACAAACCTTTCATCATGAACGTCTATCACTCCGTCAGCCGGGAACAGGTTGAAACTTATCTCTATAAGCTGACCTACGATCTGCTTGAGGGCGTGGTCGAAGAGCAGGCCGTCGGTATGTCTGTCCGCCCGGAGGACAAAGCGTTCATTGCCAACGTCTACAAATACGCCTTTGTCGGCCTCATGCTCGACTGGATTAAGCACGACATGAAGGGCGACCCGAAGGAGATTATCGACCGCCTTGACCGCGTCATTCACGGAAGCGTCGCCGCCGCGCTTGGACGCTTCCGGATTGATATTCCATCAAATCCAGCTGATTGATAAGAAACTGAACAGATCAACGCCCTGTGATAAGAACTTTATCACAGGGCGTTTTCTGTTTATGGTGCATTTTTTGAATCTGTAGTATGCTCATACCATCGAAAGGGAAACATAAAACACTGTTTCCAGACTTTTTATGGAGGTATGAATCATGTATTATTCGAGCGGTAACTATGAAGCGTTTGCAAGACCCAAAAAGCCGGAAGGCATTGATCAGAAATCCGCCTATATTGTCGGCAGTGGCCTGGCTGCACTGACGGCAGCCTGTTATCTTGTTCGTGACGGCCAGATGAAGGGCGAGCATGTGCACATTCTGGAGAAGGATTCGATTCCCGGCGGCGCTTGCGACGGCTATAAGTTTGAAAACGTCGGCTATGTCATGCGCGGTGGCCGCGAGATGGACAATCATTTCGAGGTCATGTGGGATCTGTTCCACTCCATCCCGTCCATTGAAACCGAGGGCGTAAGCGTCCTTGACGAGTATTATTGGCTGAACAAGGAAGACCCGAACTATTCCCTCTGCCGCGCAACCGTTAACCGTGGTCAGGACGCGCATACCGACGGCAAGTTCGACATTTCCGACAAGGGCGCGATGGAGATCATGAAGCTGTTCTTCACCCCGAATGAAGACCTGCAGGACAAGCGCATCACGGACTTCTTCGACGACGAGGTCTTCAACTCCAACTTCTGGCTCTACTGGCGCACCATGTTTGCCTTTGAAAACTGGCACAGCGCCCTGGAAATGAAGCTCTATATCCAGCGCTATATCCACCACATCGGCGGCCTGCCTGATTTCAAGGCGCTGCGCTTCACGAAATATAATCAGTATGAGTCCATGATTCTGCCGATGATCGAGTATCTCAAGGGCTTCGGCGTACAGTTCCACTATGGCGTTCAGGTCGTGAACGTCGAATTCGACTGCACCCCGGCCCGCAAGCTTGCCAAGCGTATCGATATCATCCGCGAGGGGAAAGAGGACGCCATCGATCTGACAGAAAACGATCTTGTTTTTATTACCAATGGCGGCTGTGTCGAAAATTCCTCCCGCGGCAGCCAGAACGAACCCGCACCCTATAACACCGAGATCAAACCCGGCGGCGGCTGGGATATGTGGCGCAAGATCGCCGCACAGGACCCGTCCTTCGGCCATCCTGACAAGTTCTGCTATGACCCCGAGCAGACGAACTGGATGAGCGCGACTGTTGAAACACTCGACCAGAGAATCATTCCCTATATCAAGAACATCTGCAAGCGTGACCCATTCACCGGCCATGTCGTTACCGGCGGCATCGTCACCGTCAAAGATTCCAGCTGGCTCATGAGCTGGACGATCAACCGCCAGCCGCAGTTCCGCACGCAGCCCAAGGACCACTGCCTTGTCTGGGTCTACGCGCTGTTCACCGACAAGCCCGGCGATTATGTGAAGAAGCCCATGCGCGAGTGTACCGGCAAGGAGATCTGCATGGAGTGGCTGTACCACATCGGCGTGCCCGAGAATCAGATTGAAGATCTGGCCTCGAACAGCGCCAACACCGTTCCCGTCATGATGCCGTATATCGACGCGTTCTTCATGCCGCGCGCCTATGGCGACCGCCCGAAGGTCGTGCCTGACGGCGCTGTAAACTTCGCATTCCTCGGCCAGTTCGCCGAGACTCCGCGCGACACCATCTTCACCACCGAATATTCCATGCGCACCGGCATGGAGGCCGTCTATACGCTTCTGAACGTTGACCGCGGCGTCCCGGAGGTCTGGGGCAGCGTCTACGATATCCGCGACCTGCTGAACGCCACCGTTCAACTCCGCGATGGCAAAAAGCCCACCGACATGAAACTCTCCCTCGTCCAGAAGGTAGCCCTCGAAAAAGCCCTCAGCAAGATCAAGAACACCGATATTGAAAAGCTGCTGAAGGAATACAATATTATTTAATCGAATTCTTTTAGGTCGATTGTAAAATGAAGTTGGACACCTAAGAAAAAATCCATAGTGATTTTCC
>OKVK01001695.1_pt1 | contig 10923 bp, 8 predicted proteins | sample 1604771 | NCBI WGS metagenome assembly OKVK01 (sample SAMN01760906, study PRJEB22395) | human gut metagenome | reverse complement strand
GAGTTTTGAACTTTTTACCAGTCGGTCACCGTGCTTCCGCCATTTCTTCCTTCCGATTTTTTAAGCTCTTCTCCGTACCCTCGACTGCCCTCTTTCTCGCTGTTCAAGCGGTTTCAGGCTTCCTTAAGTACCCTCTGTTTTTGTTCCCTCTCGTTTGAGTGCTTGTCTATTATATCACGCTTTTCGAGCTTTGTCAACAGCTTTTTCATTTTAATTTTGCACAAATGGTTTTAAACTGTTATATTCCCCGATTGTGCAAAATGCAAACAACCACAATATACAGTTTTCTGCTATCAACATTTAGTTATCAACAACCACATTGCTATATGTTGAAAACCCGTGTGTTCTTTCCGTAATGCAAAAAGCAATGCCGCCCTTTAAGGACGGCACCGATAAAAATCCTATTTTTCCTCGTTCAGCTCGGAAATTATTCTGACAAAGCTGTCAATATCATTAAAGTCACGATATACCGAAGCAAATCTGATATACGCCACCTTATCTATATCCTTCAGCCTTCGCAGTACCAGCTCACCGATCTCGTCCGACGATACCTCACGTCTGAACTGGTTCTTCAGCTCCTGTACAATATCCTCAACCATTTTTTCAAGGTCTTCGATCTGTACCGGACGTTTTACTGTAGCTCTCGCAAGCCTGTTTATCAGCTTGTCACGGTCAAAAGGTTCAATGGTATTATCCTTTTTCACAACCATAAGCGGTATTGTTTCCACCATTTCATAGGTCGTAAAACGGCACTTGCACGACAGACATTCACGTCTTCTGCGAATCTTATTTTCCGCAGGGCGGCTGTCTATTACCTTGCTGTCCTCATATCCGCATTCCGGGCATTTCATCTGTTTTCCTCGCTTTCGCTCTGATCCTCACGGTTTTCTTTTCCATATTGCTGTATTTATGTATTTTAACACACTTTCGCAGCTTTTTCAAGCGTTTTCTGTAATCAAAGCCCCATCTTATACTTATCGTATATCTTTTTCATATTATTCGCACACGCAGCAAGCTCGTCATAGCTGCTGTAATTCTCACGGTAAAGCTCTACTATCATCGCTTTATCGTAATTTATTTTTTCAAGCTCGCTGAAAAGACGGTTGAAGTTAAAGCTGCCCTTTCCTATCGGCAGGCAATCGCAGCCTGCGTCGCCGTCGCTTACATGAAGATGTACGACCTTATCACCTATTATATCCAGAAGCCTGAACGGATCTACATTGCTCCTTCTCGCCTGTTTGAGATCTACAACAAATCTGACCTCGTCGCCGAGCTGTCCGATCATATCCTCGATAAATCTTACACTGCTGCTCTTGCAGTAGCAGATGTTTTCCTGAGCCACCGTAACACCGAATTCTTTTGCAAGACGGAACAGACGCAGATAACGTTCCATGTACCTTTCATCAGGCACCTTTGAGCTTAGGATAGCTCCGTGCAGGACAAACACATCCGCACCGATCTCCGCCATAACCTCAAAATACCTCTTGTAAATATCTATCAGATATTCGGTTCTGCGTGGATAATCGCCGAATAGGAACAGTGTTTCCATAGGCGAAGAAAACGGATGCATGGATAATACGTTCATCCCGTATTCACCGATGATCCTTCTTAGCTCAACAAGCACCTGCCCTTCAAGCTCGTCTATCGAATTTACGAATATCTCAACATTTTTTACGCCCCGCTCGGCAAGCTCATAAAGAGCCTTTTCTGTTTCAAGAGGGTACAGACAAGCCGTTGATACGCCAATATCCATTTTCATTACTTCCTTTCTGAAAATCAGCCCGCCAGAGAACAAATGTTCCCTATTATTGATATGATTAGTGGTAATACATACACCGCCGCCAGCACCGCAACAAGCAATGCATAAACGCCGACCCTGCACAGACCTTCTGCCTTATCGGCAATTGCCGTTATCTTTTTGCGGAATATAATGTACAGCGCCAGTGCCGCAAAGCCTGCAACGCTCAGCACAATACCCGGTTTAAGTCCTTTAGGGCAGAAACTGAAGGTTATATCATTTTTGCCTTCCTCCAGCTTTACCGCCATAAAGCCCGACATAGAACGGTATATCTCAGCAGACTTGCCGTTTATCGTCGCAGAAAATCCGCTGTCATACGGCACCGACAAAAACAGCCACTGACCGCTCTTTGCATTGTCTGCCGTTCCGCTTATATTCCCTCCGTCAACCTTAAGGTCGGCGGTTTTTGTTTTATTGATAGCTTTCTCCAGCTTATCTAATGACAGCCCGTAAACACCGTAGCTTGAGCAATAAGTGCTTTCGTTTACATCAATATCTATACTTACCTTCTCATTTTCGAAAGTACCGAGATATAAAAGTCCGTTGCTGTCTTTATTCGGGAACGACAGATCCTGCTTGATGCCGTTTACATATATTGCAAACGAACCGTTGATATGCTCGTTGATATTTCTTGTCACAAGATCAAAGCAATCGAAATACAACGCCTGCTTTTCTCCTATATTCAGCTTGTAGCTGAGCGTTGCGATGCGTGTATTGCTCTTGGGTGTGAAATAATATATCCCGTCACGATGTGCATACCGTATATTCTTTTCTCCGGTATGCTCATACTCGGTGAACAGAAGCTCGTTGCCGGTGTCAAGCAGATTCTTTGCAAGATATTCCTGTATAACTATGCGTTCCGCCTTAGGCAGCTCCGTACATTGCGACAGATCGCTGTCGGTCACTATGCCGAGCGGAAGATAGTATTCGCTCTCATAGATCGAATAGTTCTTGTCACGATAAATCACAGGCTCTCTTGCACTGAATTTCTCTATATAATATTTTATATTCATAACGGCGTCGGTAAGAGCCGTGCCTCCGTTGCCTGTGACCTCCATCCAGTAGGACGAATAGCCGAGCCGCTTCATCGCAAACATATAATCCTCCGATGTAAGCGAGGTATAATGTGCGATGGTGGGATAGCCCAGTCCGCCTATAAGATTTGCGTCAAAATATTTCTTCGGCCACTGCATCAGCTTCACCCTGTAAAAATCCTCGTCCTCGGGGATTTTTCCTTCAAGCTCTATCGCATTGTTGTATTTGACAGGTGTATATGCCGATGCGCCTATATACACGTTTGCGTTGAAAACGCTCTCGGCTACAACAATTACAGCCAGTACAGAGCAAACCGATTTGAAAGTGAGCTTCTTGAAAACGCCGAAAGCCATAGTCAGAACATACAGTGCCGTAAATCCACAGAAGACAATCAAAAGCAGTACGAACGACTCCGAGCTTCCCCACAGTGTCGAAACATACGAATCCAGGTCGTATCTGCAGTTACAGTAGTACCATATCGTAAAACCGAAATAGATAACGCCGGCGGCAGTTATTCCGATAAGATAGGGCTTTTTATTCTTTTGCGCATAATCATCAGGCTTTGTATGCGACAGCTTCACCGCCGCAAAGGTCAGCATCATAAGCGTAGTCATATAGCCGTACCGCATAGGGAATGCCATATAGTCACCCGTGTGCCACATCTTGTTTATCGGCTCGAAAACTACAGGCAGAAGCGTAAGAAACGAAAGCAGTGCATAGAATCTGCTGTTCTTGCTCTTTCTTCGCAGAAAATACACAATGAAAGCCGCAACGGAAAATCCCGTACAGAAAATAAGCGGCAGATTTGTATATATCCCTGCAAATACCGCAGAATCAAACAGACCCTTGAGTATGTTCGCTCCCCTTGCGGATGAAAGATACTGTACAAAGCTCGGAAGCCATACAACAGCGGAGATCAGCGCCGCTATACCGCAGCCTATGATAAACCTCGGCGCAATGCCCTTTGTACTGCCCTTTTTTCTGTTAAGAAAAATGTAAACGCCGAAATACAGTATCGTGAACAATACCACCATATAGCTGAGATAATAATTCAGCACCAGCATTCCGACAAGGCAGAATATAAGACCGCCTGTGCGTTTACGCTTTACGAGCGAATTGAACGCTATCAGCAGCAGCGGGAAGAAATACATTACATCGAGCCATACCGTGTTCTGATAGAACAGCATCGAATAACCGCTGAACGCATACATAACGCTGAAAAGCGCCGAATATGTCACATCCAGCTTTTTATGGCAGGTGCGGAAGTACGCATTTGCGGTTATCGCACAGACAGCCATTTTCATAAGCGTCATAATGTTCATGAACAGCATCATGTCCGCTTTGTCGACAAATGCAACAAGAAACGAAAACGGGCTTGATATAAAGAACAGGAACACGCCGAGGAAATTCATTCCGCCGGCATTCTGCCAGTTGAAGAAGAAATCCCCCTTGCCCTCAAGTATGTCCTTGAAGTCGAGCAATAAAGGAAGCACCTGCTGGTGCATATCGCACCATGCGAGCGTTTTATCTCCGAACGGATAAAGCCCACTGCCCGCAAATACCGCAAGTCCTATGACAATTACCGCTATCGGCGGAATTATCAGCGTCAACAACAGCTTCGGACTGCGTATTAGTTTACCGAAATGTGTTGTGATTTTTTTAGTAATATCTCTTTTCAAAATATCCTCCGGGATTTTTAAAAATCTCTCCCATTTGGTTTTTATGAATATCTGTCTAAATTCAAAAGCCGCAAAGACTTTATGTGCTATGCGGCTTTTATTTTTGATTGAATTATCAGCCGCAGGTGATTATACCATGAGCTTCTTTGTGTCTACCGTACCCTTTGAAGCAAGATTCTTTGTATCCTTCTTGCTTTCGCCGTTTCCTGCATTTGTATAATTCTTGCCGTGCTTCTCCTGCCAGAGTACCCACAGGGGACCCGAGATGCACAGTGAAGAATAGGTACCGCAGATAAGACCTGCCATCATAGGAATAGCAAATGTCATTATCGAGGTTACGCCGCAGATTGCGCATACAACGCAGATTGCGAGTACGGCAAAGGCTGTGGTAACAGTTGTGTTTACAGAACGTGTTATCGACTGAGTGATACTCATATTAACAAGTTCCTTGAGTGAAAGCGAGTTGCCGTAAAGGTTACGGTTCTCTCTGATACGGTCATATACAACGATTGTATTGTTGATAGAGTTACCGAGTACGGTAAGAACAACCGCCATAAAGTTTGCGTCGATCGGGAAACGGCAGAACACGAACACAGCATAAACCATGAAGCAGTCGTGAACAAGGGCTACCAGTGCAAACACACCTGCCGAAAGACCGCCGATTTTCTTGAATCTGAACGCAATATAGATAACGAGCAGTATAAACGAGAACAATACCGCAACAAGGCACTTAAGGAAGAACTCCGTACCTGATGTGGGGTTGACATCCTGGCTGTTTACAAGCGTAAGGCTGTTATCCTTGAAGGTCTGCTGGAGCTTATCCGATAAAGCTGTCTGCTTATCTGCTGTAAGTCCCTCTGAAGACGAGAATGAAATTTCAATGACTTCAAGCGAGCTGTTCATCGAAGAACCTGTAGTTACCGTAACAGCACCGTAATTTTCGCCCTCAACCGTCTTCTTTACCGCATTTGTGTCAATTTCGCCGGTATAGCTGTAGGTCAGCATTGTACCGCCCTTGAATTCAATAGCCATTTCAATGCCGAATATGCAGTTGAAGATAACCGTAATTACAGCAATGACGATCGGTATCAGAAAGAGTACCTTTCTGTATCCTATAAAATCAAATACTTTTTTGTTATTCATTTTGAAGCACCGCCTTCCGTTGCGGCAGCCTTTTCAGCGGCACGCTTCTTTGCAGATTTTCCGCCGTAGAGAGCAGGATTTCTGAATATCTTGAATCTGGAAAGCGACATTGTCATAAGTCTTGTCGCAAATATGCCGAACAGGAAGTTCAGTATTACGCCGACCATCAGAGTATAGCCGAATGAGTAGATAGTACCCTCCGTTGAAGCGCCGAACATAAAGAATACGGGCTTCAGTATAGTAGACGCAAGGCTGTCGGGTGTACCGAAAGCACCCATAAGTATGATAGCAACGATAATCATTGTGATATTACCGTCAAATACCGCACTGAACGCTCTCTTATAACCTGTAGCTATCGCTGTATCTATCGTCTTGCCGCTGTTTATTTCTTCCTTTATACGCTCGCCCGTGATAACGTTAGCGTCAACGCCCATACCTACCGCAAGAATGATACCTGCGATACCGGGAATTGTCAGCGTAAAGCTGTTTGAGAACGGGAAGAAGCCTGTTATAGCACAGAACGTACCTGCAACCTGTCCGATAAGACCGATAACGGCAACTACACCGGGCAGTCTGTACAGTGATATCATGAATATCATTATAAGTACAAATGCGATAACGCCGGCGATTGCCATAGCGTCACGGGCACCCGTACCGAGTGTGGGCGAGATAGTGCTGAAGCTCGATGTTTCCAGCTTGAACGGTAACGCACCGCCGTTTATCTGGTCTGCAAGCGCCTTAGCCTCATCAGCCGTAAAGTTACCGCTGATTGTAGCCTCACCGCCGCTGATTTCCTCTTTTACGGTAGCTGTTGAAATGCACTTATCGTCCATGTAGGTTGAAATGTATCCCTTTGATGAAGCAAGCTTCTTTGTAGCCTCTGCAAACTTCTCCTTGCCGCTGTCCTTCAGCTTTAAGGATACCATATACTCATATTCCTTGCTGTTTCCGCTCTTGAGCTGATATACGGCAGAAGCCTTTTCAACGTCCGAGCCGGAAATGATAAGGGGCAGATCCTCGTATGTCTGACCGTCGGAAAGCGATTTTTCCGAGCCTTCTCTGAAGGTGAGCAGTGCGGTAGCACCAAGCTCCTTTACAGCCGCTTCCGGATCAAAGCTGTCATCCTCAGCCTGCCACGGGAAACGCACGATTATCTTATCGCTGTTATAATCAACATAAACCTCATAGTCTGTTATGTTGTTTGCAACAAGTCTTGTTTCAACGATTGACTTTGCCGCATCGACCTCTTCATTGGTCGCATCGTAGTCTGCCGGTGACGTAAATGTAACGTCAACACCGCCTCTGATATCAATACCCCAACGAATATCACTTACACCTCTTATAATAGTGGTCGTGAAATCGCCGTACTGGGTATGAACACCGAAAAATACTATGCCTGTAAATGCCAGTATAACCGCCAGCACTATAAAGAACACAGGCTTTGCCACTCTTTTCAAATGTTTCACTCCGTTTCTGTGCCTCAGCACATCCTGTTAATTTATACATTACAGTATTATACTATAATGATTTCGATTAGTCAAGAAATAGTAAAGAATTTCTGCAATTTTCACAATCCGTTCATTATACGGAAAGCTCAGCCTTTTCTCCGAGAACGTCCTTATTCTTTTCAAGGACAGGCTTTATGCACCTGTCAAGGAATGCTGTCACCTGGCTTGCGCTTCTGCCCGTGTAATTTTCGGGGATGAGCTTTGCCTCGATTTCTTCCTTTGTCGTCATGAAGTCGGGGTCTGCGGCGATTCTGTCAACGAGGTCGTTTTCTCCGCCCTCCTCCTTGATGACCTTACCTGCGGCAATGCTGTGCTGTCTTATCTTCTCGTGAAGCTCCTGTCTGTTTCCGCCCTTCATAACTGCGTCCATCATAATGTTTTCCGTTGCCATGAAAGGAAGCTCCTTCATTACTCTTGCACGGATGACCTTAGGATATACGACCAGTCCGTTTGTGATATTCAGCATAATGTTCAGTATAGCGTCTGTTGCAAGGAATGCCTCCGCTACTGCGATACGCTTGTTTGCACTGTCGTCGAGCGTTCTCTCGAACCATTGTGTACCTGCCGTAAACGCAGGATTAAGAGTATCTATCATAACATATCTTGAAAGCGAGGTTATTCTCTCCGCTCTCATCGGGTTTCTCTTATAAGGCATAGCCGAAGAACCGATCTGATTCTTCTCGAAAGGTTCTTCCATCTCCTTGAAGTTTGCAAGGATACGCAGATCGTTCGAGAACTTTGAACAGCTCTGTGCGATACCGCCCAGTACGTTTACTATTCTGCTGTCAACCTTTCTTGAATAGGTCTGACCGCTTACGGGTACGCACTGCTTGAATCCCATTTCCTCAGCTATCATCTGCTCCAGCTTTTCTATCTTTTCCTCATCTCCGTGGAACAGCTCCATAAAGCTTGCCTGTGTGCCTGTAGTACCCTTCTGACCGAGCAGCTTCAGATTACCCATCTGATACTCAAGATCCTCAAGGTCCATCAGAAGTTCGTTCATCCATAGCGTAGCACGCTTGCCTACAGTAGTCAGCTGTGCAGGCTGTAAATGTGTATATGCAAGACAGGGCATATCCTTATATTTATCCGCAAAAGAAGCGAAGTTCGAAAGAACGTTCACGAGCTTTCTGTGTACTATCTTCATAGCGTCACGCATTACGATAACATCGGTGTTGTCGCCTACATAACAGCTTGTAGCGCCTAAATGGATTATGCCCTCGGCCTTCGGACAGCACTTTCCGTATGTATGGACGTGCGCCATAACATCGTGGCGGAGCTTCTTCTCCTCCTCAGCCGCATAAGCAAAATCAATATCATCAATATGCGCCTCAAGCTCGTCAACCTTTTCCTGCGTTACCTGCTCAAGTCCGAGCTTCATTTCCGCTCTTGCAAGCGCCACCCACAATCTGCGGAATGTCGAAAACTTCTTCTGTGCGGAGAATGTAAACTGCATTTCCTCACTTGCATATCTCGTACAGAAAGGGCTTTCGTAAGTTTCATAATTTGTCATTATAAATAACCGTCCTTTTCATCGGATTTTTTACTTTCCTGTGTCATCTGTATCTGCCGCCTGTATCTTTGACGCATACAGCGCTTCATCTGCACATACCGACACATTTTATATTGTATCACAAATTGTCCGTGTTCGCAATAGCAAACGTCATTTTTTCTCAAAACTCACCTTTCCGTATATCATTCAGCCGCTCCGCTTCACCCTACGGCAACATCGACCACAACCGCTCTGTTTCACCCTACGGTCACATCGACCACAGCCGCTCCGCCTCGCCCTACGGCCGCATCGACCATAACCACCTTGCTTCACCCTACGGCAGCATCGACCACAACCGTTCCGCTTCACCCTACGGCAGCATCGACCCCAGACGCTCCGCCTCACCCTACGGCAACATCGACCACAACCGCTCCGCTTCACCCTACGGCCACATCGACCACAGCCGCTCCGCCTCACCCTACGGCAACATCGACCACAGCCGCTCCGCTTTCACCCTACGGCAACATCGACCATAACCGCCCTGCCTTCGCCCAACGGCAACATCGACCACAGCCCGTCATTTCGCACAACAAAGCCGTTTGAACAGCTCTGCCGAAAATTTTTTGTATTTTTTTAAAAAAGCCCTTGACAAATACCCGAAAACCGTGTATAATGTTTACTGTTATCTGGGTGTGGCGCAGATTGGTAGCGCGCTACCTTGGGGTGGTAGAGGCCGCAGGTTCAAATCCTGTCACTCAGACCAATTAAAAACCGCTTGATTGTCAAAATCAAGCGGTTTTTTGTTTGCCGTTTTAGCCCCGACATATGCAGGCTCTGCGGATATATTCTATTAAATTATAAAACGTCCCACCCGACATCTCCTGCCTATACACTTATTCAAACCGTTTCGCTTTCTTTTTCCTTTTCTCCGTTTGTATACCGCCGCTCGCCGTTCTCACTGTCATATGCCTTCGCCGAATATTCGCTGACATTCTTTACCGTTTCACCGTCTATCTGCAGTGCGGCTGGCGAATCAAACCGCACTGTGATTTCCTTTCCGGTCAGTACCTCTACCATCTCGGTATGGCTGATATGCTCCCCCTTGAAGATTGAAGGGAACACCATAAGCGTTTTCAGCTTTCCACTGCCGTGCATCACAACAACCGACAGCTTTCCCTCGGGATTGTTTCTGTCCTGTTGCGGAGCGGTCATCATACCGCCGCCGTAAAACCTGCCGTTCATTGTCGGCGCAAGCCATACCTTCTTATAGCTGTACTCCCTGCCGTCAACGTTTATAACCGCATTCGCCGGTCTGAAATGAAACAGCAGACCTTTAACCGCAATAGATGTATAATTTATGGGCTTGTCTGATTTTTCTCTCAGCTCATCGCCCGTTTCACAGCAATATCCGTCAATTCCGTAGCCTATAGCATTGATAAACCGTGAGCTTTTGCCGTTTACCGTTACGATCGGCAGATTTCTGACATATTCGTTTATCCTTACAGGCTCACAGCCCTGCTCCTTGCCGAGGTCACGCAAAAAATCATTTCCGCTTCCCGTACCGTAATAATACAGCGGATTCTCATAAGGATACCCGTCGCTGTCGTTTATAAAACGGTTAAGCGTACCGTCGCCGCCGCACAGCACAATATCGCTTTCAGGCGAAATACTGTCAAAAAATGTGCCGTAACCGCTTATCTGCGTCATATTGCAATATTTCAGTTCATCGTCCTTATATATTTCCGCCAGCTTTTTCGCAAGCTCTGTTCCTTTTCCATTGCAAGATAAAGGATTATACAGTATGTATTTCACGCTCATGTATGCCCTCCCCTTAAAACCGACAGCCGTTTGCTTATGATGTTATCGGTCTTTTAGTCTTTTAGTATAGTATAACAAATTTAATCGGATTTTGCAATATATTGTTGTAATTTGTCAACACTTTGCATTAAAAATTGTATAAGTTGTTGCTTGTAAGCATCCTTGCTTAAAGCCTCCGGGCGTTCATTTTATAAGTCATCCGTGCCTTACCCGCAAGTTGCGGGTTCTCCCTCCCGCCGCACCAAAAATAATACCCCGCTTGTTGAGCGGGCGAAAGTGTAGCGGGGTTGTCGAATTGCGGTCGTTGGGGTCGGCGCGTCCTTGCGCCGACTTTGTGCACCGCCATCGTGCATCCTTGCACGTCGTGCTTGCTCTGTTGGTTTCGCATCCTTGCGAAACTTTGGGCGTTCATTTTATAAGGCATCCATGCCTTACCCGCAAGTTGCGGGT
>OKVK01001694.1_pt1 | contig 10924 bp, 7 predicted proteins | sample 1604771 | NCBI WGS metagenome assembly OKVK01 (sample SAMN01760906, study PRJEB22395) | human gut metagenome | reverse complement strand
AGCAATATATGAAACTTGGTATCGTCGGGCTGCCGAATGTGGGCAAGTCCACACTGTTTAATGCGATCACAAACGCCGGGGCGGAGAGCGCGAACTATCCGTTCTGCACGATCGAGCCGAACGTCGGCATGGTCACCGTGCCGGACGAGCGCCTTGACTTCCTCGCGTCGATATACGAGCCGAAGAAATACACTCCGGCGGTCATAGAGTTTGTGGATATAGCCGGCCTTGTCAAGGGCGCGTCCAAGGGCGAGGGACTGGGAAACAAGTTCCTGTCGAACATCCGCAACACAGACGCTGTCGTTCACGTTGTCAGATGCTTCGATGATGAAAATGTCATCCACGTCGAGGGCGGAACGGATCCTGCCCGTGACGTTGATATCATTGACCTTGAGCTAATCATGGCGGACATGGAAATGGTCGAGCGCAGAATCGAGAAGGCAAACAAAAATGCCAAGGGCGACAAGAAATATCTGCACGAGGCCGAGGTGTTCAAGGGACTTCTTGAGCACCTGAACGAGGGCAAGAGCGTGCGCAGCTATGAGTGCGAGCCGGACGATATGGAGCTTATCGCAACGAGCGACCTTCTTACGATAAAGCCGGTCATCTATGCCGCTAACATGGATGAGGACGGCATCGCCGATTATGAAAACAACGCTTATTACAAGCAGCTCTGCGATATAGCAGCCAAAGAGGGCGCGGAGGTCCTGCCTATCTGCGCGAAGCTCGAAGCTGAGATCGCGGCCCTTGAGCCGGATGAGCGCGAAATGTTCCTTGAAGAGCTGGGCATGAGCCAGTCGGGCCTTGATCGCATGATAAAGACCTCGTATTCGCTGCTTGGCCTGATATCCTTCCTCACCTGCGGCAGCGACGAGTGCAGAGCATGGACGATACGCCGAGGAACAAAGGCGCCCCAGGCCGCCGGCAAGATACACACCGATTTCGAACGCGGATTTATCCGCGCCGAGATAGTAGCATTTGACGATCTCAAAGCCTGCGGAAGCATGGCGGCAGCCAAGGAAAAAGGCCTTGTTCGCTCCGAGGGCAAGGATTATGTTATGAACGACGGCGATGTTACGCTGTTCAGATTCAACGTGTGATGGAAGATGTAATGTTTGTTCTCGAACTCATCGGTGCGGCGGCGTTTGCAGTGTCGGGAGCAATGGTCGCGATCGAAAAAAAGGCCGATATATTCGGAGTTTTGTTCCTCGCGGTGACAACGGCGCTCGGCGGCGGCGTTATCCGTGACGTGCTCATAGGAAGAATACCGCCGGTGATGTTTGTTAGCTACTGGTATCTGCTCATATCCGTCGTCGCGGCGCTTGCGGTGTTTATAGACGCTTATCTGCGCAGCGAAAAATACAAGCTGCATTTGGACAAGCTTGACGCAGTGAACAATGTCTTTGACGCGATAGGCCTTGCTGTTTTCACCGTATCCGGCATGAACGCCGCAATGCCGGTGAGCGATAATGTTATCCTCGTTTTGTTTGTAGGCATGTGCACCGGCGTCGGCGGCGGCATGCTGCGCGACGTTATGACGAACACCATGCCTAAGGTGCTCCGAAAGCGCGTGTATGCGGTCGCGTCGCTTATCGGCGGCGGACTTTACTATGTGATGCATGTGCTCGACATAAATCAGCTTTTGTCGGTCGGCTGCGGAATGCTCGTGATTTTTGCGCTGCGCCTGTTTGCGACGATCTATAAGTGGAATCTGCCGTCTGTCAAGTTAGATTAAGAAAATGTAAAATTTCGTGTGTAATATTGACGCGGCGGCATTGCTGTGATATTTTAATTTCAATAAAAGGGAGTAGCGTGCGCCAAGCGGCGTTCGGCACGTCGTCATCTCAACCGTCAGGTTCGGTGTGCCGAGTACGATACAGTATTTGCAAGACTTTTACGGCAAGAATAATTGCCGTAAAAGTCTTTTTTTTATTTTTTATGTAGAAAGGACTTGAGAACTTAAACATGGAATCGGACTCAATATTGCCTCAACTATTGCTTCAGCTTGTGCTGATAGCGGTCAACGCACTGTTTGCCGCAACCGAGATAGCCGTTATTTCGCTCAACGAGACGAAGGTGCGGCGCATGGCCGAGGGCGGAGACAGGAAAGCGGCTAAAATGCTTAGAATGGTGACTGAACCTACGGGGTTCCTGTCAACTATTCAGATATGCATAACGCTTGCAGGCTTCCTTGGCTCGGCGTTTGCGGCTGATAACTTTTCCGATAAGCTCGTAAACTGGCTTATAAACGATTGCGGCGTATCCGGAGTGTCACCCTCGGCACTTGATACGATATCTGTCATCATAATAACCCTTGTTTTGTCTTACTTTACGCTGGTGCTCGGCGAGCTTGTTCCAAAACGTATCGCAATGAAACGCCCGGAGAGTATTGCGCGCACTGTGAGTGGGCTGATGATAGGAATGACAACGGTGCTCCGCCCTGTAATTTGGCTGCTGACCGTTTCAACTAACGGTGTGCTGCGCCTGTGCGGCATAGACCCAAAGGATAATGCCGAGGAGGTGTCGGAGGAAGAGATAATAATGATGCTCGATGAGGGTGAGGAAGCAGGCTCTATAGAAAGCGGCGAAAAAGAGCTTATAAAAAATGTATTCTCACTCAACGATACCACTGCCGAGGATGTTATGGTGCATCGCTCGCAAGTAGCTTTCCTAAAACGCGACGATGCTCGAACAACACTGCTCAATGAAATAGCCGAAAGCGGCTATTCTCGCTTTCCCGTGTACGGCGAAAATATCGACGACATTGTAGGAATACTCTACGCAAAGACGTATCTTACCGCCCAAAGCAGGGGCGAACGGTGCGAAATGAAGGATTTCCTGATGCCGCCGCGCTTTGTCCACGCGAGCACACACATAAACCGCATTCTTCTCGATATGCAGCGCGAGCATGCGCATATGGCAGTGGTTGTTGATGATTACGGCGGAGTGATCGGAATAATCACGCTTGAGGATATTCTCGAGGAGCTTGTGGGAGAGATATGGGACGAAAGCGATGAAGTGATAGAGAACATAAGGGAACGCTCCGACGGCAGCTACGATATAAACGGAAGCACACGGCTTTCGGATATGTGTGAAAGTATCGGGTGCAGCATCGACAGCGAGGCCGACACGGTCGGCGGTTGGGTAACGGAAATGCTCGGCGGCATACCGGAAAGCGGAGAAAGCTTTGAGTGCGGCGGCATGCATGTAACGGTCGAATCTACGGATGAAAGACGTGTGCTCAAGGTAAATGTTAACGTAAACATACTCAGGGAGGATGCATAAGTGAAATATTATTGCGAAGAAAAAGATCTCGTGATACGGCAGCTTGACAGCGGCGAAAACGGCCTGAGCCAAGCCGAGGCAGAGCGACGCCTTGCCGAAAACGGCAAAAATAAGCTTGCTGCGGCAAAAAAAGACTCGATACTCAAACAGCTTTTAAAGCAGCTGGCAGACCCGATGATAATCATTCTTCTGGCTGCGGCCGCGATAAGCGGAGTGCTTGCAGTGACGCAGGGCGAGAGCTTCACGGATGTTATCATCATCCTGTTTGTCGTCGTCGTTAACGCCGTTCTGGGCGTTTATCAGGAAAACAAGGCGGAAAAGGCCATTGAAGCTCTTCAGGAAATGTCGGCGGCAACGTCAAAGGTGCTGCGCGACGGAAAGATAGTCACGATCCACAGCGAGGAGCTTGTGGTCGGCGACGTTGTGCTGCTTGAAGCCGGCGACGCCGTTCCGGCAGACGGCAGAATAATCGAAAACGCAAGCCTCAAGATAGAAGAGGCGGCGCTCACGGGCGAGTCGGTGCCGGTGAGCAAGTTTATCGACATCATAAATCTCGCAGACGGCGAGGGCGACGTTCCGCTCGGCGACCGCCGCAATATGGCGTACATGGGCTCTACCGTTGTTTACGGCCGCGGCGCGATGATAGTCTGCGCTACCGGCATGGATACCGAGATGGGCAAGATAGCAGACGCTCTTGCGCAGGCTTCCGACGGGCAGACGCCCTTGCAGATTAAGCTCACGCAGCTGAGCAAAATACTCACATGGCTCGTTCTCGGCATATGCGTCGTCATATTTGCCGTGCAGCTTCTGCGCGCCGGGGGAATGAGCTTTGAGGTCGTTCTCAACTCCTTCATGATAGCGGTATCGCTCGCGGTCGCTGCCATACCCGAGGGGCTTGCGGCGGTCGTTACGGTGGTCTTGTCCATCGGCGTTACCAACATGTCAAAGCGCAATGCGATAATCCGCCGCCTGACGGCGGTCGAAACTCTCGGCTGCGCGCAGGTCATTTGCTCGGATAAAACCGGCACGCTGACGCAGAACAGGATGACCGTTGTCGATTTCTTCGGCGAAAACGAGCAGGAGCTTGCCAAGGCAATGGCGCTGTGCTGCGATGCCGAGATCGACGATGAGGGTAACGTGACCGGCGAGCCTACGGAGGCTGCGCTGGTTGCATGGGCAAACACTCTGGGACTTAATAAAACCGCGCTTAAAGTATCATTGCCACGCTGCGGCGAAGCGCCGTTTGACTCCGGCAGAAAAATGATGAGCACCCTGCACCTTGCCCCGAACGGCGTTGTTCAGTACACAAAGGGCGCGCCCGATGTTATCATAGGAAAATGCACACACTATCTCAAAAACGGCGAAGCTGTTCCCATGACCGAGGACTACCGCAGCGAGATACTCCGCAGCAACAAGGCAATGGCCGATAAGGCTCTGCGAGTTTTGGCCTGCGCTCTGCGCATATGGAGTGCGCAGCCTGATGACTGCGAGCCGGAGACGCTTGAGCAGCAGCTCTGCTTTGTGGGCCTTACGGGCATGATCGACCCCGTGCGCCCGGAGGTTAAGGATGCTATCGACGAGTGCAAGGCCGCCGGCATCCGCGCAATTATGATAACCGGCGACCATGTTGACACGGCCGTAGCCATAGCAAAGGAGCTTGGCATCCTGCGCGAGGGCGACAGAGCCGTAACGGGCGCGCAGCTTTCGCAGATGAACGACGAGGAGTTCGAGCGCGAATTTCAGAATATAAGCGTCTATGCGCGTGTTCAGCCCGAGCATAAAACGCGCATCGTTTCGGCGTGGCGCAAGGCAGGCTACGTCACCGCCATGACCGGCGACGGCGTAAATGACGCACCGTCTATAAAAAGCGCCGATATCGGCGTCGGCATGGGCATAACCGGCACCGATGTCACAAAAAACGTTGCCGATATGGTGCTTGCCGACGATAATTTTGCCACAATCGTCGGAGCCGTTGAGGAAGGCCGCAGAATATACGATAACATCCGCAAGGCAATCCAGTTCCTGCTCGGCTCGAACATGAGCGAGGTCATAAGCATTTTCGTCGCCACCATACTGGGCTTTACGATCTTAAAGCCCGTGCATCTTCTGTGGATAAACCTCGTCACAGACTGCTTCCCGGCGCTGGCGCTCGGCATGGAAAAGGCCGAGGGCAACATCATGCGCCGCCGTCCGCGTCCGGCAAAGGACGGAATATTCGCAGGCGGCATGGGTTTTGACATAGCGTATCAGGGTGTTCTCATCTCGGCGCTCGTTCTGGCGGCGTATTTCGTCGGGCATTATATTGAAACCGGAGTCTGGACGATAACCGACAGCGCCGACGGCACAACGATGGCATTTTTAACGATGTCAATGGCCGAAATATGCCACAGCTTCAATATGCGCTCGCTGCGCGGCTGCATCTTCACCATGGGCACTAAGAACAAGGCTCTCACCTGGGCGGCTTTGGGCAGCATTGCCGCAACCACGCTTGTGTGCGAGGTGCCGTTCCTGGCCGAGGCGTTTGGATTCACGCCGGTATCGTTTGTCGAATACGTCATTGCAATTGGCATAGGCATGCTTGGCATGGTCATCGTTGAGATCGTTAAGACCTTCCAGCGCCGCGCAATGCGAAAAAGAGGCGAAATTCTTTAAGCTTGCAGGTTGACAGCGCTCAAAGACGGTGATAAAATCAAACAATCAGCGATGACGGAGAACGATGACGCGCTGTCTGCCCAGAGAGAAAGGCCGCCGGCTGCAAGCCTTTTCGGACAAAACGTCGGAGACCGCTCCCGAGCCGAAGCAAGGAAATGTGCTTCCGCGCCGCGCCCGTTAAGCGCATGATGAGTTCTATCAAGGTGGGACCGCGTAAAAAATATTACGCCCTTGACGCAATGCGTCAGGGGCGTTTTGATTTTGATAAAGGAGTATAAATCATGGAAGAAAATAAGTACACTTTTGAAAATCCCGAATTCAAAAACACCTATCGCCATACAACAAGCCATATCCTCGCCCAGGCGGTAAAGCGCCTTTATCCCGAGGTCAAGCTGGCCATCGGCCCGGCTATCGAAAACGGCTTTTACTATGACTTTGACGCTCCCTTTGCCATAACTCCCGACATCCTCGAGAAGATCGAGGCCGAGATGCGCAAGATCTGCAAGGAGAAGATAAAGCTTGAAAGATTCGAGCTTCCGCGCGAGGAAGCAATAAAATTCATGGAAGAGCGCGAAGAGCCGTACAAGGTCGAGCTTATAAACGACCTGCCCGAGGACGCGGTCATTTCCTTCTATAAGCAGGGCGACTTCACCGATCTGTGCGCAGGTCCGCACCTGGATTCGACCGGAAGAGTCAAGGGCAACGCAATAAAGCTCACCTCCTGCACCGGCGCATACTGGCGCGGCGATTCCAACCGCAAGATGCTCCAGCGCGTTTACGGCACCTGCTTCATGAAAAAGGACGAGCTTGACGCATATCTTGCCCGCATAGAGGAAGCCAAAAAGCGCGACCACCGCAAGCTCGGCAAGGAGCTTGGCCTGTTCATGCTCACCGAGGAAGGCCCCGGCTTCCCGTTCTTCCTGCCCAAGGGCATGGTTCTTAAAAACACGCTTATCGACTACTGGCGCGAGGTTCACAAGAAGTACGGCTATGTTGAGGTCTCGACCCCGATGATCCTCAATCGCCAGCTTTGGGAGACTTCCGGCCACTGGTTCCACTATAAAGAGAATATGTACACCACCGTCATCGACGGCGAGGACTATGCGATAAAGCCCATGAACTGCCCCGGCGGCATGCTCGTTTACAAATCCGAGCCGCATTCCTACCGTGATCTGCCCCTGCGCGTGGGTGAGCTTGGCCTTGTCCACCGCCATGAGCTGTCCGGCGCTCTGCACGGCCTGTTCCGCGTAAGATGCTTCACTCAGGACGATGCGCACATCTTCATGACCTGGGATCAGATGAAGGACGAGATTAAAAACGTCGTCAAGCTCTTTGACGAGGTGTATTCGCTATTCGGCCTGCCCTACGAGATCGAGCTGAGCACCATGCCCGACGATCACATGGGCGACGAGAAAGATTGGGAATTTGCACAGAACACCCTCAAGGAAGCCATCACCGAAATGGGCAAGACCTATGTCGTCAACGAAGGCGACGGTGCGTTCTACGGCCCGAAGCTCGACTTCCATCTTGAGGACAGCCTGGGAAGAACGTGGCAGTGCGGCACCATTCAACTGGATATGCAGCTGCCCGAGAGATTCGAGCTTGAGTATGTCGGAGCAGACGGCGAGAAGCATCGCCCCGTCATGATCCACCGCGTCGTATTTGGCTCGATCGAGCGCTTCATCGGCGTTATCACCGAGCATTTTGCCGGCGCGTTCCCGACATGGCTGGCTCCCGTCCAGGTAAAGGTCATGCCGATAACCGATCGCGTTGACGATTATGCAAAGCAGATCGCAAAGCGCCTTGACGAGCACGGCTTCCGCGTTGAGACCGACCTGCGCAACGAAAAGATCGGCTACAAGATCCGCGAGGCTCAGACTCAGAAGATCCCCTACATGATAATCGTCGGCGATAAGGAAGCCGAAAACGGCACTGTCTCCGTGCGCACACGCGCCGGCGGCGACGAGGGCAGCATGCAGGTAGAAGACTTCATCGCAAAGCTCGGCGAAGAAGTTGCCACCAGAGCAAAATAATTATTTCAGCCTGCCGATACCCGGCAGGCTGTTTGAAAATAAGGAGAAGCTATGAAACTACTTTTCAAGCAGCGCTTTTTCTCGTGGTTTGACAGCTATGATATTTACGATGAGGGCGGAAGAGGCGTGTTCACCGTGGAGGGCAAGCTCGGTTGGGGGCATGTGCTGCATGTTCTGGACGCAGGCGGCCGCCATGTAGGTACGGTGCGCGAAAAGGTGCTGACCCTGTTCGAGCCGAAGTTTGAGATATTCACCGGTGCCGACGAATACATCGGCTGCATAACAAAGCGCCTTACGTTCTTTAAGCCCAAGTTCGATATTGACTTCAACGGCTGGCAGGTCGAGGGTGACTTCTGGGGCTGGGACTATTCGGTCGTGTCGCCCACAGGCGAAACGGTTGCCGTCATAACAAAGGAGCTTTTCAACTGGACCGACACCTATTCCATCGACGTTGCGCGCCCCGAGAATGCCCTGTGTGCGCTCATGCTCGTGCTTGCTATCGACGCCGAAAAATGCAGCAGCAATAACGGATAAAGCCGCGCCCAGAAAAAACCAAAGCAAAAGGGGCTTACGAATATGTATAATCCACAGCTTGAAACGTTTATCCGCGTCGCAGACGCAGGCAGCTTTAACCGTGCTGCCGAGGAGAGCTTCATTACGCCGACGGCGGTCATTAAGCAGATAAATTCTCTTGAATCTGCGCTTGAAGTCAAGCTTTTTGACCGCAGCCACAGAGGTCTTACCCTCACCAAGGCCGGCAGATCGCTGTATCAGGACGCAAAATACGTCATACAATACTGCCGCGATTCGGTGACGAGGGCAAAAAACGCCATGCAGGAGGACCTTAACGTCATTCGCATAGGCTCGTCGCCCATGACCCCGGCGCAGCTCCTGATGGGGCTTTGGTCGAAGATACAAGCACTGTACCCGGATATAAAATTTCAGATTGTCCCGTTTGAGAATACCCCCGAAAACGCAAGGGAGATACTGGCCAATCTCGGCAAGAACATCGACGTTGTCGGCGGAATTTTCGACGATACTATGCTGCACCTGCGCGGCTGCGCCGGCCTTGAGCTGACGCGTGGGCCTTTTGGCTGCGCAGTTTCCGTGCATCACCGCCTGGCGGCAAAGGATAAGCTGAAAATAACCGACCTTTACGGCGAAAACCTGATGCTCATGCACCGCGGCTGGAGCCACTATGTCGATAGGCTCCGCGATGAGCTATGGAGCAATCATCCGCAGATAAACATAGTCGATTTTGACTTTTACAGTATGGATGTTTTCAACCGATGCGAGAACAGCAACGACGTCCTTCTGGCCATCCCCGGCTGGGCAAACGTTCATCCTCTTTTGAAGGTGATCCCGGTCGAGTGGGATCACAATATTCCATACGGCATTCTGCATTCGCCCGAGCCGAGTCCGACGGTGCAGCGCTTTTTAGACGCTGCCGAAAGCGTGCGTCATGAGCTGTACGGATAATTATAACCCAAAGGTATATACTGATCAACAAAGCGAGACTTCTTACGGAGTCTCGCTTTGTCTATAATATAGGCAAGGTTAGAAAAGTTCATAATAATTTAAAGAAAAAGCTATTGACCGATTGTAGCAATCGGAAACTATAATCGGTTCATACAATCTCAATCAGTATTGTTGACGACCATGAGACGAAAGGAAGCGTTTATATGAACAATTTTATTTTCGGAAACAAGACAAAGGTATATTTCGGCAAGGGCGGAGTTAAGGAGTACCTCGGCAGCCTGCTTGATGGCTATGGCGAGACCGTTATGCTCGCATACGGCGGCGGCTCGATAAAGCGCAACGGCGTGTATGACGAGATCATCGGCATCCTCAACGCCAAGGGTAAGCGTGTCGTTGAGTTTTCGGGCATCACGTCGAACCCGAAGTATTCAAAGGTGCAGGAGGGCGCTCACCTTGCGCGCGAAAACAAGGTCGATCTCATCCTCGCGGTCGGCGGCGGCAGCGTGTCCGACTGCTGCAAGGTCATTTCCGCGCAGGCGCTGCTTGACGAGGACATCTGGGAGATGGAAAATACAAAGCACACATTCCCCACAAAGTTCATCCCCCTCGGTACCATCGTTACTGTGTTCGGAACAGGCTCGGAGATGAATAACGGCGCTGTTATCACCAACGATGAAAAGAAGCTCAAGGCCGGCATATGGGCGGCTCAGGCGGATTTTGCGTTCCTCGACCCGATGTACACCATGTCCGTTCCCATGAAGCAGGTCATCTCCGGTGCGTTCGATACGCTCAGCCACGCAATGGAGACCTATTTCGGAAAGCCCGATGAAAATAATCTTTCCGATGATATAAACGAGGCGGTCATGCGCAGTGTTATCCGCAATATCCGCACCCTGCTGACCGCTCCCGAAAACTACGATGCGCGCAGCGAACTTGCATGGGCGTCGGCAATGGCCGAAAACGGCGTTTTGAAGATCGGCAAGGTGACCGATTTCCAGTGCCATATGCTTGAGCATCAGCTCGGCGCTTACACCGACTGCAACCACGGCGCGGCGCTTGCAGTGATCCATCCGATACTGTATCGCTACATATGCAAATCCGGCGCGGCGCGCTTTGCACGTTTTGCGCAAAACGTGTGGGGCGTTGAACCCAAAAGCAGCGAGGAGGAGACCGCTCTTGCAGGCGTCGAGGCGCTTGCGAGCTTCATAAAGGAGATCGGCCTGCCGACAAGCTTTGCGCAGCTCGGCATCCCCGAGGACGCCGACCTTCGCGCCGTGGCAGACTCCACCGTTCTCACCCCCGGCTGCTGCAAAAAGCTCAGCCATGATGAGCTTTACGATATTCTCGTTGAATGCAAATGATCAATTATAAGGAGGAAATTTAAATGAAAAAGCTTACCGCACTTATCCTCGCGGCCGTGCTCGTTTTGAGCCTCGCCGCATGCGGCACGGCAAACAATGCCGCAACCGACACCC
>OKVK01001693.1_pt1 | contig 10932 bp, 5 predicted proteins | sample 1604771 | NCBI WGS metagenome assembly OKVK01 (sample SAMN01760906, study PRJEB22395) | human gut metagenome | reverse complement strand
AAATGGGGAGCCACACCCACCATCAACGAGCCCCAGAAGAGGGCATTGGCCGGGGTGGGAAGTCCGATGAAGCCCAGGGACTGGCGCTCGTCGAGATTGAACTTGGCCAGGCGAAGGGCCGAGAAGGCCGCCATGACGAAGGCCACGAAGGGCAGCACCTCGCGTAGGGGCTCCAGGGCCGAAGGATAGGCCACCACGCCCAGTTCGGCAAAGAGCATGGCCGAGGGAGCCAGTCCGAAGGTGATGTCGTCGGCCAGAGAGTCGAGCTCCTTGCCGATAGGCGAACTGACATGGAGCAGGCGGGCCGTCATGCCGTCGAAGAAATCGAAGACGGCTCCTATGACCATCCAGGCCAAGGCCCATTCGAAGTCGTGGCGGAAGGCAAAATAGGTAGCGATGCAACCCGAGATGAGGTTGCAGCAGGTGATGCTGTTGGGGATATGTTTCTTGATCATAAGCAGTAAAGCTTCATCATATCATTTAGCTCATATAGCAGAAAAATCCTACTCCAATTCTTATTAGGAGAAAAGTTTTATCCTACTCCTATTCCTATGGCAGGAAAGCTTTTTCCAATTCTATAGCAGAAAAGCTTCGTCCTATTTCCTATAGCAGGAAGGCTTCGTCCTAAGCCAACGCCTCAGGCATCTGAAATCCAGACGCCAAGGGAGGGCCGCCCCAGGGGTGGGGGAGAGGACTACGCTTTCTCCACAGATTACGTTTTCCCTACGGACTACGCTTTCTCCACGGGCTTGAGGCGCGCGATGACGGTCTGGTCGCCCGTAGTCGCCTGTCCCATCTTCACACAGACCTCGGAGTCGATAGGCAGATAGACGTCCACGCGGCTGCCGAGCTTGATGAAGCCCAGGTGCTCGTCGATGTAGCAGTCCTCGCCATCCTTGGCATAGGTGACGATACGACGCGCCACGGCACCCGCAATCTGGCGGCAGAGCACGTCGCGGCCGTCGGGGATGGTGATCATCACGTCGGCATGCTCGTTCTCATCGCTGGCCTTGGGGAGCCAAGCCTTGTGGAAGTTGCCATTGAAGTGCTTGACAAACTTCACCACGCCGTCCACAGGAAACCAGTTGGCGTGGACGTTGAAGAGGCTCATAAAGATGCTGATCATCAGGCGGCGGTCGTGGAAGTACTCATTCTCCTCCACCTCCTCGATGACGACGATCTTGCCGTCGGCAGGCGCCACCACGATATGCTCCGTGTCCTCGATGTTGAGGTAGCGGATCGGGCAGCGATAGAAGTTGAGCACGATACAATAGACGGGGACCATGATGACGAGGAACGCCCAGAAAGGAATCTTGGTCGTCAGGGCAAACCACAGGATGGCGGCCACCAGGGCAATGCCGATTCCACCATACAACAACTGGTCCGTGCCCTCACGATGAAGACGGATTTTCTTGAGTTTCTTTATTCTCTTTCCCATGTCGGAAGGTTTACATATTCATGAATAATGTGCAAAGTTATATACTTTTTGTCAGTTATGCAAATTAACACTTCAACTTTTCGGCCCAAGAGGCCGTGATTCCATTTTTTTTATCTACATTTGCACGTGAAATACGAAAACTGATGGAAGACTTCATACATTTGCACGTCCATACGCACTACTCCATCCTTGACGGCCAGTCGAAGGTAGCCAACCTCGTGAAGAAGGCCGTCGGGGACGGCATGAGGGGCATGGCCATCACGGACCATGGCGTGATGTATGGCGTGAAGGAGCTGGCCGACTGCTGCGCCAAGGTCAACAAGGAGCGCAAGGCGGAGGGCCTCGAACCCTTCAAGCCCATCTTCGGATGTGAGATGTATGTCGCACGACGCACCAAGGAGGACAAGGACAAGGCCATGGGAGACAATAGTGGCTACCACCTCGTCGTCCTGGCCAAAAACTACAAGGGATACAAAAACCTTATTAAATTGGTATCGCGCGCGTGGGTGGACGGCTACTACTACAAGCCGCGCACGGACCGGGCCGATCTGGAGCGCTACCACGAGGGACTGATCGTCTGCTCGGCCTGTATAGCGGGCGAGGTGCCACGCAAGATCCTCGACGGAGACCTGGAGGGCGCGAGAGAGGCCGCACAATGGTATCACGACCTCTTCGGCGACGACTACTATCTGGAGCTCCAGCGCCACGAGGTGAAGGACCCCTCGGTCGTGGCCAACCGCGAGACCTTCCCCCTGCAGCAACGCGCCAACCGCGAACTCATACGGCAGGCCAAGGAACTGGGCATCAAGCTCGTCTGCACCAACGACTGTCACTTCGAAAACCGCGAGACGGCCGAGGCCCACGACCACCTGCTCTGTCTCTCCACCCAGGAGGACCTCGACGACCCCAACCGCATGCGCTACTCGAAGCAGGAGTGGTTTAAGACGCGGGAGGAGATGAACGAGGTCTTTGCCGACGTGCCCGAGGCCCTCGCCAACACGATCGAGGTGCTCGACAAGGTGGAGATCTACGACATCGACCACGGGCCCATCATGCCCTTCTTCCCCATCCCCGAGGAATTTGGAACGGAGGAGGAGTGGCGACAGAAATATTCCGAGCAGGACCTCTACAACGAGTTCACCTCCGACGAGAAGGGACAGAACCAGCTCTCGCCCGAGGAGGGACAGAAGGTCATCGACCGACTCGGAGGCTACGACAAGATCTACCGCATCAAGTTTGAGGCCGACTACCTGGCAAAGCTGGCCTACGAGGGCGCCCGCCGCCTCTATGGCGACCCCCTGGAGGAGCGCGTCTGCGAGCATATCAACTTCGAGCTCCACGTGATGAAGACGATGGGTTTCCCGGGCTACTTCCTCATCGTCCAGGACTTCATCAACGCGGCCCGTACCGAACTGGGCGTGATGGTGGGACCAGGACGTGGATCGGCAGCAGGATCCGTGGTGGCCTACTGTCTGGGCATCACCCAAATAGACCCTCTGAAATACGACCTCCTGTTTGAGCGATTCCTCAACCCCGACCGCGTCAACCTGCCTGATATCGATACCGACTTCGACGACGATGGCCGCGGAAGGGTCCTGAGATGGGTGATGGACAAGTATGGCGAGGACAACTGCGCCCATATCATCACCTATGCCACCATGGCCACGAAAAACTCCCTCAAGGACGTGGCCCGCGTGGAGAAGTTGCCCCTGGATCGCTCCAACGCCCTCTGCAAGGCCATCCCCGACCGACTGCCCGACGGGATGAAGATGAACCTCGCCAACGCCATCAAGTGTACGCCCGAGCTCCAGGATGCCGAGGTCAGCGAGGACCCGCGCGAGCGCAACACCATCAAGTATGCGAAGAGGCTGGAGGGTACCGTCCGCGGCACGGGCCTCCACGCCTGCGGATTCATCATCTGTCGTGACAGGATCGACGACTGGGTGCCGGTATCGACGGCCACGGACCCCGACTTCCCCGAGATGAAGTGTAACGTCACGCAGTATGACGGCCACGTCATAGAGACCACGGGTCTGATCAAGATGGACTTCCTCGGCCTCAAGACGCTCTCGGAGCTCAAAGAGGCCTGCAAGGTCGTCAAGCAGACCACGGGCCACGTCATCGACCTGGAGAAAATACCTATCGACGACGAACTCACCTACCAGCTCTACCAGCAGGGACGCACCATCGGCACGTTCCAGTTTGAGTCGGCAGGCATGCAGAAATACTTGCGCGAGCTGAAACCCACGGTCTTCGAGGACCTCATCGCCATGAACGCCCTCTACCGGCCGGGACCGATGGACTACATCCCCTCCTTCATCGCCCGCAAGAACGGACGCGAGAAGATCAGCTACGACATCCCCTGCATGGAGAAGTATCTCAAGGATACCTACGGCATCACGGTCTATCAGGAGCAGGTGATGCTCCTCTCCCGACAGTTGGCCAACTTCACGCGAGGCGAGAGCGACGCCCTCCGCAAGGCCATGGGAAAGAAGAAGAAGGCCATCGTCGACCAGATGAAGCCGAAGTTTATCAAGCAGGGCACGGAGAACGGCCACGACCCGAAGGTGCTGGAGAAGATCTGGGGCGACTGGGAGAAGTTTGCGAGCTACGCCTTCAACAAGTCCCACGCCACGTGCTACTCCTGGGTGGCCTATCAGACGGCCTACGTCAAGGCCCACTACCCGGCCGAGTTTATGGCGGCCCTGATGACGCGTCGATTCAGCCAGATCACGGAGATCACGAAACTCATGGAGGAGTGTAAGGCGCTCAAGATCTCCACCCTCGGCCCGGACGTCAACGAGAGCCAGATCGGCTTTGGTGTCAACAAGAAGGGCGAGATACGCTTCGGACTGAGCGCCATCAAGGGCATGGGCACGCCTGCTGCCGAGGCCATCGTCAGCGAGCGCGAGAAGAACGGTCCCTACAAGGACATCTTCGACTTTGCCGAGCGCGTCAACCTGGCCAACGTCAACCGAAAGGCTTTCGAGAGCCTGGCCTATAGTGGCGGCTTCGATGGTTTCGGGGTCATGCGCGAGCAGTTCTTCACCCCCAACGCCAAGGGAGAACTCTTCGTTGACCTGCTCGTGCGCTACGGCCAGCGCTACCAGATGGACAAGGCCAATGCCGGACTGAGCCTCTTCGGGAGCGACGACGTGACCGTGGTCCATCCGCCCCTGCCCAAGACGGAAAGATGGGCGGCCATCGAGAAACTCAACAAGGAGCGCGAGCTCGTGGGCATCTATCTCTCGGCCCATCCGCTCGACGAGTATGCGGTCGTGCTGGAGAACATGTGCAACACCCATTGCTCGGAGATCCACAGGGAGGCCGACCTCAAGGCGCTGGAGAAGCGGGGCGAGGTGACGTTCGGCGGCATGGTGACGGCCGTCAACGAGCGATTCTCCCAACGTACGGGACTGCCCTTCGGCATCGTGACGATCGAGGACTTTGCGGGCGTGGGCGAACTGACGCTCTTCGGCCAAGACTGGTTGAGATGGAAGGCGCAGCTGGGACAGGACTTTGCCGTCTTCGTCCAGGCGAAGTGTGTGCAGCGCTTCCGCAATAGCGACGCCCTGGCCTTCCGCGTGGAGAGCGTCTCCCAGCTCTATGACGTCAAGCGCGACCGCCTCAAGAAGATCACGGTCTCGCTACCCATCGACCGCGTGGACGACAAGATGGTGGCGGAGCTCCAGACCATCATCGAGGACCATCCGGGCGACACCACCCTCATGGTCCGCCTGGCCCTGCCCGACCGCACGGCCCTCTCGCTACAGAGTCGGACCAAGACCGTCGATGTGGACCGGAGACTACTGACGGAATTGCAGTCGATGGACTTGGAGTACCACATCAACTGACATTTTGTCATTGGCATGATATTTGTGTATTAACAAACATATTCACCAAATCTAAACGAAAAGAAACAATGGAAGTAGAAATCACAAAGGACAACTTTGAGACTCTGAGAAATGGCGACCTGCCATTGGTAGTAGATCTGTGGGCCACCTGGTGCGGCCCCTGCAAGGCAATCTCTCCGCTTGTGTCAAAACTCGCTGAGGAGTATGACGGCAAGTTGGTCGTCGGCAAGTGCGACGTCGAGCAGAACGAGGACATCACCATGGAGTATGCCGTGCGCAACATCCCGACGCTCCTCTTCTTCAAGGACGGCAAGCTCGTCAACAAGCACGTGGGTGCCCCCAACGAGTCTAAGATGAGAGCCCTCTTCGACAAGCTGCTGTAAGCTGCCAACGTCTATGTCCGGGGCTGTCCCAAGGCCTTCCCTAAAGGGAAAGACGGCAGGATGGCGCGGACCAAAATCATAGGTCTGGTTTTCCCCTTCGGGGAGAGGCCAGGCCTTTTTTCATGCCGATTTCTCCTTATATTCCATAATATAATAGGAAAAAAGTCAGAAAAACCATTAAACTTTCAAGTCAAAGGAAAATAGTCGGCTTTTTATTTTGCCCAATCCTTTTTTTTCACTATTTTTGCATCAAACAATTTTTACGACCAAACAATGAACGACAAGAAGTTAATGAATCGCGCAGCCGACAACATCCGCATCCTGGCTGCCTCGATGGTAGAGAAGGCGAAGTCCGGACACCCTGGAGGTGCGATGGGCGGTGCCGATTTTATCAATGTTTTGTTCTCCGAATTTTTGGTTTACGACCCTGATCAGCCCGCATGGTCCGGTCGAGACCGCTTCTTCCTTGACCCGGGTCACATGTCGCCGATGCTCTATTCGGCCCTGGCCCTTCAGGGAAAATTTACCATTGAAGACATCAAGCAGTTCCGCCAGTGGGGCAGCATCACTCCGGGACACCCCGAGCGCGACATCGAGCACGGAGTGGAGAACTCGTCCGGACCGCTGGGACAGGGACATGCCTTTGCGGCTGGTGCGGCCGTGGCAGAGAAGTTTCTTGAGGCTCGCCTCGGCCATACGCCCATGCAGCACAAGATATATGCCTACATCAGCGATGGTGGAGTGCAGGAGGAGATCAGCCAGGGCGTGGGCCGCATTGCCGGCACGCTGGGCCTGAACAACCTCATCATGTTCTACGACTCCAACGAGATCCAGCTCTCTACCGAGTGCAACGTCGTCGATACCGAGGACGTGGCCATGAAGTATAAGGCTTGGGGATGGAGCGTCATCGAGATCGACGGCAATGATGCCGACGAGATCCGCAAGGCCCTTACCGTGGCCCAGAAGGAGAAGGAGCGTCCGGTCCTCATCATCGGCCATACGGTCATGGCCAAAGGCGCGCTCCAGGCCGACGGATCCAGCTACGAGCACAACGTCAAGACCCATGGTGCTCCCCTTGGTGGCGACGCTTTCGCCAATACGATCAAGCACCTGGGTGGCGATCCCGAGAATTCTTTCGTCATCTTCCCCGAGGTAGAGAAACTCTATAGCGACCGTCGTGAGGAGTTGCGCAAGATCGTGGCCAAGCGCCATGAGGAGGAGCGCAAATGGGCCGAGGAGCATGCCGACAAGGCTGCCCTGCTCAAGGAGTGGTTCTCAGGCAAGGCTCCCGAGGTCGATTGGAGCGGACTGGAGCAGAAGCGCGATTCCGCCACCCGTGCGGCTTCCTCAGCTTGCCTCTCAGTACTGGCCGAGCAGGTGCCCAACATGATCTGCGCCTCTGCCGACCTGAGCAACTCCGACAAGACGGACGGCTTCCTCAAGAAGACCCACAACATCGTGCGTGGCGACTTTAGCGGCGCCTTCTTCCAGGCAGGTGTCTCCGAGCTGACGATGGCCTGCATGTGTATCGGTATGATGCTCCATGGTGGCGTCATCACGGCCATGGGTACGTTCTTCGTCTTCTCAGACTATATGAAACCGGCTATCCGCATGGCTGCCTTGATGCGCACGCCTGTGAAGTTCATCTATAGCCACGACGCGTTCCGCGTGGGTGAGGACGGACCGACCCACCAGCCCGTGGAGCACGAGGCTCAGTTGCGCCTCATGGAGAAGTTGCAGAACCACATGGGCGAGGACTCCGTGCGCGTCTTCCGTGCTGCCGATGCCGACGAGATGACGGTCTGCTGGCAGATGGCCATGGAGAACATGGACACGCCGACGGCCCTGATCCTCTCTCGCCAGAACATCAAGAGCCTCCCCGAGGGCAACGACTATCAGAAGGCCCGCAAGGGTGCCTATGTCGTGGCTGGATCCGACGAGCAGTATGACATCATCCTGTTGGCCAGCGGATCAGAGGTCTCCACGCTCGTCGAGGGTGCCGAGTTGCTCCGCAAGGATGGCGTTCGTTGCCGCGTCGTGAGCGTCCCGTCTGAGGGTCTCTTCCGTCGCCAGCCGGTCGGCTATCAGCTGCTCGTCCTGCCGTCTGAGGCCAAGGTCTTCGGACTGACCGCAGGTCTGCCTGTCACCCTCCAGGGTCTCGTCGGCTGCCACGGTCGTGTCTTTGGCATGAACTCCTTCGGCTTCTCGGCTCCCTACAAGGTGCTCGACGAGAAGCTCGGTTTCACGCCCGAGAATGTTTACAAGCAAGTAAAAGAGTTTTTAGCATAATATTCTATCACCTAAGCAGGCTCCGCCAAAGGCTCAGACAGGGCACCAGGCGGGGTCTCTATTAAAACTGAAACGCTTATGGAAATCAAGACAGTAGGTGTCGCTTGCGATCACGCAGGCTATCCGTTGAAGCAGTATGTCATCCAGTATTTGGAGGAGCATAAGTACGCATATAAGGACTTTGGATGCAACAGCGACCTCAGTTGCGACTATCCTGACTATGCCCACCCCCTGGCAGAAGCCGTCGAGAGTGGCGAGGTCTATCCGGGCATCGCTATCTGTGGTAGCGGAGAGGGCATGGCCATCACGCTCAACAAGCACCAGGGTGTGCGCGCGGGATTGGCTTGGAACAAGGATGTGGCCGAGCTGATTCGCCAGCACAACGATGCCAACGTGCTCGTATTGCCGGGTCGATTCATCGACAACAATACGGCAGGCAAGATCATGGATGCTTTCTTCAAGGCCAACTTTGAGGGCGGTCGCCATGAGCGCAGGGTGAACAAGATTCCTGTAGAGGCAAAGTAAGAGGGCTCCCCTGCCTTCATAGCCAACAACACAACGGCACGAGTGTCGGCTGATTTCAGTCGGGCGCAAGTGCCGTTTTTTGTGTGGAAACAAGCAAATATCAAAAATAATGAGAAAAACACTTCTTTTCTTCTGCCTTCTCCTGGCGCTTGGCGCACAGGCGCAGGGGGGCGGACATTTCCTGCAGAACGACCAGTATCGGCAGAAGGTGATGCAGGCCTTCGACGCGCGCATGAAACTCATGGGTAAGGATTGCTTCAACGTCAAGGGCCTGGGAGCCAATGGCTTGGAGACCGAGGCTTTGCAGTTTCTCTATGCCTACATGCCGATGGCCGACGAGACGGATTATTCGACCGACTTCTTCCTTGCCAACGTGCGCAAGTCGCTCCAGGCGCGCCAGGAGATGGTATGGGGTAGCCAGGTGCCGGAGCGCGAGTTTCGCCATTTCGTCCTCCCCGTTCGTGTCAACAACGAGAACCTGGACAGCTTCCGTATCGTCTATTATGACGAACTGAAGAACCGTGTCAAGGGGCTGGGCATGAAGGAAGCCATCCTCGAGGTCAACCATTGGTGCCATGAGCATGTGACCTATCAGCCGGCCGACGCCCGCACGTCCGCTCCTATGGCTACCATGCGTACCACCACGGGCCGTTGTGGCGAGGAGAGCACCTTTGCCGTGGCTGCCTTGCGTGCCATCGGCATTCCTGCTCGCCAGGTCTATACGCCTCGTTGGGCCCATACCGACGACAACCATGCGTGGGTGGAGGCTTGGGCCGACGGACAATGGTACTTCCTGGGAGCTTGCGAGCCCGAGGCCGTGCTCAACCTGGGATGGTTCAACGCGCCTGCCTCACGGGCCCTGCTGATGCACACCCGTGCCTTTGGCGACTATGACGGACCGGAGGAGACCGTGCTGCGCACGTCCAACTATACGGAGATCAACCTCATCAGCAATTATGCCAAGGTGAGCCGGGCCGACTTCAAGGTGGTGGACACTCAGGGCAATCCTGTGGCCGACGCCCGTGTGGATTTCAAGATCTACAACTATGCCGAGTTCTTCACGGCCGTGACGAAATATACGGATGCGAAGGGTGCCACCTTCCTGACGGCTGGTCTGGGCGACATGATCGTCTGGGCTTCCAAGAACGGAAAGTATGGCTACAAGAAGGTCACCTTTGGCAAGGATCGCGAGGTGACGATCGCCCTCGACCGCGACAATGATGCGGTCTCGAGTGTGGATATGGCGATTGTGCCGCCCAAGGAGTCGCCCAACGTGCCCGAGGTGTCGGCCGAGCAGGCTGCGACCAACAAGGCGCGTTTTGCTGCCGAGGACGAGATACGCCATGAGACCATCCGTCGCACGCATTACCCGAAGGACGGCACGTCGAAGTATGCTCCCTATTTCCTTCGCGCCAAGGGCAACTGGCGTACCATCGAGGCTTTCCTCAACCGACATAGCGACAACGAGGCGCGTGCCCTGAATATCCTCAATACGCTGAGCGACAAGGACCTTCGCGACATCCTGCCGCAGATCCTGGAGGACTGCTTTGCCAACAAGAGCGACCAGGTCAGTCCGCGCGTGGAGGACGAGATGCTGATCACGCCCTTCAAGTGCTTCTTCGAGAACTATTTTGACCGCAAGACGGTCGAGAAGTTCCGTGCCAATCCGATGGAGATCGCCAACTGGATCAAGAAGAACATCCGTCTCAACCCCGATACGAAGGCGTTGCAGATAGCCCAGACGCCAGTAGGTGCCGTGAAGTTCAAGATCACGGACGAGCGCTCGCGCAAGGTGCTCTTCGTCGATATCGCCCGCAGCCTCAATATCGAGGCCAAGCGCGATACGGTCACGGGTGCCTTGATGTATCGCAAGAATGGCAACTGGACGACAGTCGATTTCGAGGCCAAGGGCACGGTCACGCCCCATCAGGGCACGCTCGTGCTGACCTATCAGCCTGCTGCCCATCTGGACAACCCGCTCTACTACAACCACTTCTCCCTGAGTCGTCTGGAGAATGGCACGGCCACGCTCCTCAACTACGACGAGGGTGGCGATGGCGGACAGACCAGCTGGATGAACACCTTCAAGGACGGATGCCCCCTGGAGGCGGGTACCTATCTGCTGACCACGGGCACGCGCCTGGCCAACGGTAGCGTCTTGTCTCATAGCGAGTTCTTCGTCATCAAGGAGGGACAGACCACGACCGTACCTCTCATCATGCGCGAGAGCAAGGACGAGGTACAGGTGATCGGTTCGTTCAACTCCGAGAGCAAGTTTGATATGGATGGCAACCAGGTGAGCCTGCTCTCGCAGACGGGTCGTGGCTACTATATCATCGGTCTCATTGGCGTCGGCCAGGAGCCTACCAACCATGCGCTCGTGGACATTGCCAAGGAGGCTGACGCCTTCGACCGTTGGGGCCGTCCGATGGGCCTGCTCTTC
>OKVK01001690.1_pt1 | contig 10942 bp, 10 predicted proteins | sample 1604771 | NCBI WGS metagenome assembly OKVK01 (sample SAMN01760906, study PRJEB22395) | human gut metagenome | reverse complement strand
CATAGCACCATTGCGTCAATCCCGAACAGTCAAAGGAAGTGTTGGGATTGCTACCGCCATACACATATTTCCAGCCTTGATATTTCAACGCTTCATTCATGACCTTTTGTGCCAGTTCTCCCGATACCTGCGGTACAGTTAAATACTGATTGACTAATTCCACATAGAACATATTTCCATAGCCATACCGCCAGCCCCCATTCTTTGCAACGGCTATCGGGTTGGTGTAGGTTACTTTCTTTCCACCCGATTTTTCACGGGCGAAGCTCTCTGCAAGGTTAAAGGTGTGTTTCTTTCCTTTTCCTGCCACATATCCCACATAACCACCGCCATAGTTATAAGACTGTATCGCTACATTCAAATCGTCGATACCTTGATTTTTGCAGGAAGAAAGCAGGGACGCAAAATACTTACACCCCTGCTTGATTGAGCTTTCCGTATCTAAGGAATTAGGCGGTAAACCAAGACTTTCCGAACTCTGCATAACATCTTCTGCCGTACCGCCACTTTCTACTTGAATGATAGCAAGTAGCACATTGACATACTCGGAGATACCGTTTTCTCTGGCGTATTTTTCCACCATAGGCTGATGTTTCAAGACTTCTGCGGATAAATTCATACCCGTAATGCCAGAAGAAAAGTTGCTGTTCTCGTCGTCGCTGTCCGCACTAATGAGGACACCAAAGAAAAGGACTATGGAAAAGAGGATAGGAAACAGACTGCCAATAAGAGCGATATGTTTCAGTTTCATTTTTTCTTCTGTCCTTTCTTCGTTACAAGGTTACGGTTCTTTTCGGTATGTTCCGTTGTACGCTTTGATTGTTCAAAGGTCTGTTTCTTTGTAGTACGCTCTGCTTTGTAATTCTGGCGTGTTTCCTGCGATACCACTTTTTCTACATTCTGCCTATGTACTGTCTGTGTAGGCTGGGTCGCTTTTCTATCAGAAGCACCAGAAGATAGCGGACGCTCTTTGATAACATTTGTCTTGACTGGCTCACTTGCTTTTGAAGTGGTCGCTGTGGCAGGGCGTTTCACTTCCTGCATTTTTTCCGCACTCGGCTTTGGAATGGTTGAAGCTGTGGCTGGTCGCTCATGGGGACGGGTAGCTCCCGTTGTCGCTGATCCGTCAGCCTTTCGCTGTGCCTGCCTTGCTTCTTGTGCCTTTTGAAGCTCCATACGTTTGTCAGCGATATTCTGTCTATGCTGTTCCTGCTTTTCCAATCGTCCCGTCTGTCTGGACTGCTGTTCCTGCACCATTCCACGCTTGAAGTCAGACACGCTGGACTTTGCCTTTTCCTTTGCGGAATACACCGCATAAGCGGTCTGTGTCGGCATATCCTTGATATTCTCTTTGACAGCATTTGCCTTGTCTTTCACTTTATTTTTCGTATCTAAGACAGCACCCACCTTTGAGCCTGCACGATTTCCAAAGCTGGAAGTGGTATTGCCCCGATTTTCTTTAGAAACGGTATTTTTTCTTTCAGCCCGTTTGCCAGCAACGGCACTTCCAGCCACCGCACCAGCCACACCACCCGAAATACCGCCAGCACTTACCACCCTTGCAATACGGTGTTCCATACGCCTAGCCCTATGTCGCATAAACAGATACGGTCTGCGGAAAATACGTCGTCCCATGCTTTGACTGTCGCCAGCATTAAGTGAGAACATACTCATTAAGTCACCCAGCTTCATATAGATACCAGCGAAACACACTATCTGCAAGAACGCCACCATGAAAAACGGATAATCTGTGGAAATGTTATAAAACATACTGGAAATGCTGAACGCCACCGTTACAATGAGCGTTATTCCTGCCCGTGTCATTATGGTATTAAACACCCTCACGATTGCCTGCTTTGCCATGCTTTCATAGCTCGGTATCATAGAGAGCAGGAAACTAATCGGCAGGAACATAGCGAAGATAATAAAAAGTATCTGGCTGAACAACATCATACCCGTAAGCAAGAATACAAATATCGTGATACATAAATTGGAGAACAAGAGGAAAAACACCATACCTAAACGGGTTACCACCTGCGGTATCGTCAGATTGTTGTTGTCGTTGTCCTCGATTTCTGTTTTCACGACTTCCTCTCTGGTTTTTCCGTCCTCGTCCTCTGGACTTGCCGATACGAGAGCTTCCACACGGTCTGTCCCGATTTCCTCTGCGTTGCTGTTCCCGAATTGAAGCAAGAGCCACGGCTGTTCCACTTGAATAGAAAATAAGCTGTCCCGTATCAAGTCCACGCTGTCCTTGCCCTCGCTGTCAGAGTTGGGGAGCATGATTTTTGTTCCCAAGTCCAAAGAAGCGGTACTGATGTCTGATGAAAATTCATTTATCTTCTTAATGTAGTCGGGAGCATAGGCAATAAATGAAGCGGACAGCACGAACACCACCACAAAGTTGATAACAGCGTGAAGTGCCTTGCTGGTTTCCCGTTTTATCAGTCCTGTATAGGCAACATAAAGTCCCACCACTAAGATAATGAGAAGCAGAAAGCCAACATAGAAGCCAGAGCTGGAAAAGCCGTTTGAAGTAACGCCTGCAAGGGTCTGTATGCTTTTTCCGATACTGTCTGCCATATCGTTAATAAAATCAAGTTTGTAGGCTTCCTGCACCACATAGCCCGTAGCATTGCTTAAATAAAGGCTTATCGTCCAGACAAAATTGGTAATGCAGTAAAGCCCGTACTGCACCGATTTTCCAATCCCGTCCAGCCAGTTCCACGGCAACCACGACCAGCTATTATCCACATAAAAATCAAGCTGGTAATTCGACAGCGGATATTTTGAGTAAAGATTTTCTGCGTTTATGGTATCGTCCACAAGCCCCGTCGCATGAGCCACCGTCCCCAGAAGTGAAAGCAGGATAAGGGAGAGTGCCACCACGAACAGAGCCATTTTGAGAAAGTGGAAAATCTTCTTTTTTGTGAACGCACCTTTTATCCTTTCTTTCATCACTCCACCTCATTTCTCTGTACGGGCGGTCTGGTATCAAAGGCGTGTAGCAGTTCTTCAAAGACTGGGTGTATCTGCACCACACCGACACGCCCGTATAAGTCCTGCAATAAGCATTGTCCGTTCTCCAAATCACGCAAGCGTTTCTGGTTGTTCTCGTCGTCCTTGTCAATACCGAAAAATTCTAAGGTCTGCTTTATCTCGTTGATGTCAGTAGAACGAAAGGCAAACTTCAAGCCGATATTGTTTTTCAGACTTTCCTTTGACACGTCGCCAGAAGATTGTGTAACGAAATAAACGCCTGCCTGCATAGCTCGTCCAGCACGAACCAGCTTGTTAGAGAGCGTTTCTCCTTGTGCCACATTTAAGAACGCCCACGCTTCGTCAAGGTCTACAATCTTAAAAATGCTTCTGTCCGAATGGATAAAATCAAGGGCAAAGGTACTAATCACAATCAGCATAGACACCGACAATAATTCAATGGTCGTGTATTCCTCAAAGGTCGTGTCCTTATCTGGCAATACAAGGTCGGCTACTTGAATGATGTTAAGCTGGTTATCCAGACTGATTGCATTTTCTACCGTTCCGTCTGAAAACAGCAGGTGTGCAAAATCATAGTCCGTGAAGCTGTCGATATGGTCTGCGATATTTCTTGATACTGGCGTATCTTCACGGCGTAGCTCGTCTATCACATGGAGCAAGCCCCGACTGTCGCTCTGGGTAACGGAGCGTACTGCCTTACGAAGTACGGGGAATTTTTCGCCGTCCCTTGAAGAAATACCCGTAAGGAATGTTAAGATGTCGATTGCCAGACTTTCAGCGTCTTTTACATTCTTCATAATCACAAACGGGTCAAGAAGCCCTGCATTGTCCTTATCGCTGGTAAGATTTACGATATTGATTTCATGTGCAATCTCTGGGAGCGTTTCTTTCCAGTTACCACGCTCACTTTTAGGGTCTAACAGAAGTGCTTGACCGCCAAACAGCACCGCATAATATACCAGAAGATTGTTACAGAACGATTTCCCACCGCCAAGCGAACCGACAAAAGCAGACGCTAAAGCGTTGGTAACTGTACCTTTTACACCTTGACTGGCAAGGGACGGTTGCAGGTACACATTTCTTCCCGTATCAACAGAATAGCCCATATAGATACCCGTAGTTTCTCCTAACTGCTGGGTAGCACCAAAACCAAGCCCTGCTAGAAAATCTGATTTTACATACTGCACATAATCATTGATATATCGCTTGCTGGCAGGAAGAAATTCAGAATGAAGCCCCAGCATATCCCCAGCAGGACGCACCAGCTTTACATTGAGGTCGTCGTAAAAGTCCTTGACTTCATCACAACGGCGTTTCAGCTCGTCAAGATCGGGTGCAGACACCCGTATGACGTAGCTTAACTTATACATACTTTCTTTGCTCTGGTCTAAGTCTGTTTCCAGCTCGTCCACGCTGTCTAATGCGTCCACCACATTTGAACTGGTTTCACTTCCTGCTTGATAGGCGTGGTTATCAAGGTCTTTCAGTTCCTTTTTCTTGTTGCGGACGGTTGTTAATGCTTTTCGGTTCTCCACGATTTCTACATTCATAGAAGTATCAACGGGGAATGTGAATTGCTGTTGCTGGAAATAGAAGATTTCAGACGACGGAAAATCAAGCTCGCCGACAATCGCATTGACGGTAAAGTAGGACACATAGCTTTCCTTGTCCTCATGTTCCAATCGTAAATACCGCTGGCTTTCCTCAATCACACACCTTGTCGGACGGATAAGGTCGTAGTATTTTATCAGCGTTTCTTTCTTATAGTTCTTCTTTGGTAGCTGGTACTCATAATCTTCATAGGCGATACCGTCCCTGCCGTAAAGATGTTCCATGAGATACCCAAAATCATTGATTTCCAAGCGACGCACCTTAAAGCGACGGGAGATTTTATTTTCCAGTAACTTTTCCATTTTCATGTAACGGTTGATTTCATCATTCGGCATGGAAACAAAGTCATTCATCAGCGTGTGGTTCACTTCATGGAGAAATTCCGTGAACGTCAGCCACGCCGATTTTTTGATGTTCTTCAGATTGAGCTGTTCTTCCGTAACCATGAGCTTAAAGCCAAGAAAAAAGCGGTAGTCCACTTGATTGTCCCCAATCATAGATACTAACGCTTCGGTCTGTTCGTCTATCTTCTGATAGGCAACTTCCTTTAATTTTCCAGTTACCAGCTTTTTTGACTGCTCCTGCATACTTCGGATTGAGCTTTCTGTGGCAATCTGCAACGCATGAATTTTACCCTCACGGGACTGTGCGATAAGCTGGCGAAAGCTGTCATGCACGATAAATTTCTGCTCTGCGGATAGAAAAGAATAGTTGTACGGTATCAGCTCATAGTAGGCGAACACCTCATTGTCCTTGTTCCAGACAAGGTTATTGTCAATATATTTTATCGGGAACATAGTTCACACTCCTTACTGCCGTGATTGTTTCATTGAGTATCTGCTTATGCAGTTTTACGGCTTTTCCTGCATAAGTGATTTTTGGTCGCAGGGCATAGGTTATCTGTGATTTCAAAAAGCTGTACGGCTTCTTTCCGTCAAAGGTTTTCTGCGACATAAACCAAGTGAGAGCAACGGGAATACCGAAGTATTTGAGAAATGCTCCCTCAATCATGGAAAGTGGGGGAATATCCCCAAACAGAATGATGATAAATTCCGTAATCACAAACCATGTAATCTGTGTAAAGGTAACGGGAAAGGGTAAGTTAAAGTCATTGATTGCATACAAGACTTTTTCCACGTTCCAGATACCCGTATAAGATTTAATCTTTTTCAAGTTCTTTCAGCTCCTTTCAAAATAGAAAAGGACAGCCATTTTCAGACTGTCCCTTAAAAGAGAAATACGCTGTCAGTAGCAACAATGCTTGTCGCTGATCTTCCAGCGTTAATATGGTATCTCGCACATACCTCGGCTTGTTTCAATAAAGCAACCGCCCATATCCAAATCTCGCCCGTAGGCTTCATAGTCAATGTAATTCTGTAAGCTGGGTGGAATGTCCCCAAGTGCCTGCAATTCGTCTATGTAGTAGTAGGCAACATCTGTCATGGTTTCACAGTCGGGATAATAGTAAATATCGTCCTTATGTTCCACGACTTCTTCCAGCGTCCCATAGTGGCTGATAAATTCGTCCAGACACTCTACAATATAGTCGGGAAGTTCCTCTATCATTTCATACATCTCATTGAGTTCTTCAATGGAAACATACTCGCCAATCGCAATGGGAAAGTTGTCGGTATCATGGATAGCGTATTCCTCATACTGTTCATTCAAGCCGATTTTTTCTTTCACATCTTCCTCGTCAATAGGAAACGTGAACCAAGCACCGACTAAATAGCCCTCATTGTATTTGCCAAGATTAGCAATATAAACCGCCATATCATCAATCATAAGCACCACCTCATTTCCTACTCTGGCAGTTCAAAGATACCGTGTTCTGTTACTAAAAATTTCCCGTGTTCCTGCAAGTGAGAAGCATAGGCTTCAAAGTCAAAGTAATATTCTTGACAGTCCTCGGATAAATGCTTAAATGTCGGGTCGTTCATCAGCTTTTGCCTTGCAACATCTATCATGCTTTTGCAGTCAGGATAAACCGTAATCACGTTCCTGCAAATATAAAGTGCTTCTAAATTCTCAAACACCGTAAGTAGTGATACATATTCTTCCTGCATATCGCTTGAAAGCTGGCGGTACATAAAATCTAATTCGTTGAGCTGGTACACGCTTGTATGTTCGTGGACTTCATCAGCAAAGGGCAGTACCTTTTCGATAATGCGGTAATCCCCACTTTCTGCACCGACACCTAACTTTTCTTCAAACTCGGCAACATCTATCGGCAGTTCAAACCAGTATGATATTGTTTCTTCGCCAGTTGTTCCTCTCGTTTCCACCAGCACCCTTGTTTCCTGCATTGTTCCTCACGTCCTTTCTGTTGTTTCATCACATCTTGTAAGGTCTGGTACGACATACCAAACACATATTTAGAAAAATCTTCTAACTGTCTTTCTTCATAATCGGCAGGGTTCAGTCGTTTCATTTCCTGCCACACCTTACGCTTGTAAGAGGGCAGGTCGGAAATGTATTCACAGCCGACTTTTGCCTGCATATCCTTAAAAATATCGTTCATTTCATCACTCCAATCTGAAATTTAGGTACGAAAAAAGCAGTCAATCCTAAGACTAACTGCTTTTTGTGTAAATATTTTTTGTTAGCACTAGAGAAAAATTCTCCAGTTGAATAATAGAAATTCTCCTAAAACTGCAAGAGTTAAATATACAATAGGTTCTAGTTTAGACAGAGCAATAGATTTATGGTTAATATTTTTAAATAACCTTTTTGTCAATTTCCAAATAAAATATCCAATAACTGCCCCTAGCGTATTCATCATTAAATCATCAATATCTGTATTTCTCCGATTGAATAACTGGCAAAGTTCAATGGATAATGAAAAACCGAAGCCTATCATAAAAATTTTCAAAGGATTTCTGTATCGTTTCCAAATTAAAGGAATTAAAAAGCCCAGAGGTAAAAACATTATAATATTTAAAACATAAGTCATTATCCCCTCAGACTGAAACGGTAATAAATTGATTTCCTCTAATCTTATAATCGTATCATAATGTCCAATATCCCAAATACTACCTATACCTGCAACAGAGAACGTCAAGTAGATATATAACAGAAAAATATATACCCATACAAAATGAATTGCTTTGTTTTCTTGTTTTTTGTTTTGACGCTTGCAAATGATAAGCTGGTATAAGGAACAAGGAACTATAATACATAGCAAAGCATAAATTGTAGATAACATAGTAATCGTCCTTTCACAGTAATTTTAAATAAAATGATACAGTAAAAATCTTAAAAAGCACGAAAGAATGTATTTTGTTTTTATGAAAGATTTTATGTTATCATATCATTTTTTGCTCTGCAATTAAAGATAATTTCAATATTTTATGCACCGATAATCTTATTGAACAGCTCTAACAGTACATCTTTCACACCGCCAGCATTGAATACCAAGCCGACAGCAATTAAGGCAACTACCAAGAAGCCGATAAGTTTGGAAAACTCACGCTTGAATCCCAAGTAGATACCGATAACCACGATCGACATAAGCACCAAGCTCTGTGCATTTGATAAAAACCATTGATACAAATTTTGTCCGAAATTCATTTAATTGTCCTCGCTTTCTTTTAATTGTTTCATTTCATAGTCAGCTTCTTTGCCGACATTCAAAATACACATCAAGACTACGCCGATACCCATTCCCATAGATACCAGCAGGAAGTCTTTTAATAATACCCACATTTTTATCACTCCTAACTTTCTACTAAATCTTTTGCAGGGGTCGTCTGCTGTTTGATTATCATTTCATGCTTTTCTGTGAGCTTTGCCTGCTGTTCGATTGTTTCCATGTAGTCTGTACCGTTTCCTTTATCAATCTTTTTCAGCATTTTCAAGGTCGGTGCTACCTGCCGTTGTACCCACCGCAATGTACGGTCTAAGGTGTAAGGCTCTGGCTTTGTCGTCAGCTTCAAGCTCTGTCTGTTATCGCCGATAAACCACGCCCAGCGGTCATTGAGTTTCCAGTCATTTTTTCGCTTGTCTGGTTCTTCATCAACAAACCGCACATACTGGTTGATGATAGAAAAGGCGGTCTGCTCTGCGTCATAATACGTCAGCAAATCTCGTACTGCATAATAGGCACGTTCATTTCTAAGCCGTATCTCAAAACGATTGATAATGTCGGCTTCTTCAAGCGGTGTCCCTAACTTGACGTACTGCTCATAGTCCTTTTCATAGATACAGAAATACACATCTGATTTCAGCGAACCAAGATAAAGGGTACGTCCCATATATTCTCTGTCGTCCTCTCTGTGCTTGATAAGCTCGCCCGACTGATAAAACTTATAACTTCTGGACTTTCCGATATATTCCCGTTTCCTGCATTTTTCCGCAAGCTCTGGAATATCCAAAATGCCCGTATGGTCGTTGATAGCAAGGTCGATACGCTTCATCACGCCACCGTCTACTAATGCGTCCATGAGGAAGTCATACCAGCTTCTTTGCTGTGCCAGCAGGTAACTTTCAAACTGCCTGCACCCACGCCCCTTTAACTCTAAAAGGACACCTTTTTCTTCGTCAGCCGACGTATAGATAAAGATGTCCCCCAGAGAATAATGCTCCGTATAACTGTAATGTCCGTAATCTTCATGGAGCATATAATTGATATTCAGTTTTAATATATCTTTGATGATGTGCTGTATATCCAGCGTGGGAAAACGAATTTTTACATAATCAAACAGCATGGTAAGCGGTGCTTCTGGATTGAACCTTTCCAGTTCCTCATGCAGAGTATTAAGAAGCTCCTTTGACGGCTTCATTTTTCCGCTTTCTATCTTGTTGAGATATTCCCTTGTGATACCAGAAGCCACCGCCAGCCTGCCTTGTGAGATACCGTAAGCAATCCGTTTCTCCCGTAATTCTTTTATCCATTGTTCTTCATTCAGAACCATACCCCCAATCTGTAAAGTGTGAAGTTTTTTAAGGCGACTTCACAACTGATTTTTACTAGGAAATCATGCCAGAAGCCTTATGTTTCCTATGTTTTTTGTCTATTGTCTATTTGCAAACGTACCCCTCTGTTAGATACCGAGGGGTTTTACCTGCTGGCGTGGCTAACGCCACACCAGCAACGGCTAGTCCGTGCCGTCGCCTTTCGCTTCGCACGTCGCCGTCCCGTCCTGCCTTGCTTGTGCAAGAGAGCCGATAGTCTGCAAAAAATCATGTCCTTTCGGGACTAAAGGCGTGTAAAATTCGCTTATCACGCTTGTTCCCACATCACAATAGCCACGCCCCTTGATACGTTTCTGGAAAAACTGCTTTTTCACATCTGAACCAAAAAGCATACCGTAACCTAATTCGCTGATACGCCCAAGTCCCACACGGAAATTGAAGTTATCTCTGATACCGTCCGAGAAATACTTTGCGTCTGGACGCTGGCAGGCAACGATAAGGAAATAACCTGCTTGTCGCCCTAACATAACGATTTTCTTTAACTGGCTAAGTAAGCCCACGCTTTCTTTTGTCCCCAGCATTTCAAAAAACGCCACATATTCATCAAAGATAAGAAAGCAGGGTGGCAGTCCCAGATAGGCGTAATTTTCGCCCGTCTTATAGTTCGGGTGTCGCTTCATTTCCTCACTTCGCTGTACCATGCCCTCATAAAAGGCATTGACGCAATCTATCATTTCTTCTTTGGTATGATATACATTTTCCATAACCGTTCCCAAGTCGGCAAGGTCGCTATTCTTTGGGTCTAAGATATAAAGGACAGCGTTGGTATGCAGTAAGGCTTCAATGAGCGTCAGCAGAAAATAGGTTTTACCGCCACCAGTTCCACCAGCAATCAGAGCGTGAGGGAGTGCGTCATATTCCCAGACAAGATTTTTCATCAGTCTAAGACAGCCGTTCTCTGCACGTACTTCATTAATGGTAATGCGGTTCGCTATCATATCATAAAGCAGGGTATATTCAATATAGCCGTCATGCAGGGTCTTGTCAGTCAGCTCGCAATACAAGCCACTTTCCAGCTTATCCTCTAACCGTAAAAGCTGGTCTTGATATTTTCCCAGCGTGATTTCACAGCGGATATGAAGCAAGCCTTTTTCCATTTGATAATAAATCTTTGGAAACCAGACGATTTTTTCCCTTGATCTGCTTTGCAGGTCAGTAAAAAAACCGCTGTCTTGTACGGTATCAGCTTCATACCATTTATTTTCCAGCACCATTCTTGCCAGCTTTTGACGGTGCAGGAGCTTCTTGAAACTGTCGTAACAAAAGCGGTAATACAGAAAAGCGACCAATGCACAAACACCAGTCGCTATCAGTATGGTTATGAAGTTGTAAGGGGAAAGCGTCAAGCCGTTTTCTA
>OKVK01001689.1_pt1 | contig 10943 bp, 8 predicted proteins | sample 1604771 | NCBI WGS metagenome assembly OKVK01 (sample SAMN01760906, study PRJEB22395) | human gut metagenome | reverse complement strand
ACTTCTCAATATCTTATATTATCTTAGAAATTCTTAATTAGCATACACCCTGAGCTAACATAGCCTCTACAACCTTCTCAAATCCGGCAATATTTGCACCGGCAACATAGTCAGTCTGTCCACCAACAGTTGCATTGTATCTCTTTGCAGCGTCAGAAATGTTAGCGTAGATCGTCTCCATGATTCCTTTGAGTTTTCCATCAACTTCTTCGAATGTCCAGGAAAGTCTCTCGGAGTTCTGGCTCATCTCAAGTGCAGATGTAGCAACACCACCGGCATTGGCAGCTTTACCACCTACAAAGAGAACACCTTTCTCCTGTAAGTATTTGGTAGCTTCCAGTGTTGTAGGCATGTTAGCCCCCTCTGTTACGGAAGTAACACCGTTTGCAACTAACATCTTAGCATCCTCAAGGTCTAACTCGTTCTGTGTAGCACATGGAAGAGCTAAATCTACTTTGTACTGCCATACACCGTGCTCACCATTCTGTTTTGCATGATATTCTGCAGATGGTTTTGCAGCAGCGTACTCTGTTAAACGTGCACGTTTTACTTCTTTTACTTCTTTTAATAATGCAACATCGATTCCTTCCGGATCATAAATCCATCCTGTAGAATCAGAACATGTCACAACTTTTACACCTAACTGCTGTGCTTTCTCGATTGCGTAGATCGCAACGTTACCGGAACCGGAAACTGCAGCAGTCTTGCCTTCAAGGCTCATGCCGTGATCTTTCCATAATGCATTTGTCAGGTATAATAAACCATATCCTGTAGCCTGTGTACGGGCAAGAGATCCACCGTATGTAAGTCCTTTACCGGTAAGAACACCTTCGAAAGAACCACGGATTCTCTTGAACTGGCCAAACATAAATCCGATCTCTCTTGCACCAGTTCCGATATCACCTGCTGGTACGTCCACATCTGCTCCGATGTATTTAGAAAGTTCTGTCATAAAGCTCTGGCAGAATGCCATGATCTCTCTGTCAGATTTACCCTTTGGATCAAAGTCAGAACCACCTTTACCACCACCGATTGGAAGTGTTGTAAGGGAATTCTTGAAAATCTGTTCAAATCCTAAGAATTTGATAATTCCAAGGTTTACAGAAGGATGAAGTCTTAATCCTCCCTTGTATGGTCCAATGGCATTGTTGAACTGTACACGATAACCTCTGTTTACCTGAACCTGTCCGTTATCGTCTACCCAAGGTACACGGAACATAATCTGACGGTCTGGTTCTGTGATTCTCTCAAGAATTGCATTTTTTCTGTACAATTCCTCATTTGCATCAATAACAGGTCTTAAAGACTCTAATACCTCTTCAACAGCCTGTAAAAATTCAGGTTCTGAAGCATTTTTTTCTTTTACTTTTGCGAGTACTTCATCAACGTAGCTCATGTTAATCAATCTCCTCAGTTTTTATAGTACAACATCAACGGTTAGATTTTAGTACTATTTTTCGGATTTTGCAATATTTTTCATGTATAAAATTAATTTTATTCACTTCCAATACCAGTGGAGCTTCGAAATCCGGTCAATTTCCGCCAGTTCTTGTTTCTGTCTGCCCTTTTATACGCGTCCTGTAAATACCACCACTGATCTTGGCTTCATGACAAAATCATGCTGGATAAATGGTGCTTCCTCATCTGACCAGGTATATTTTCCTTCTCCATTTCCCCAGGTGTTCACATTCATATGCCAGGCAACTCTTCCATATACCTTCGGTAAAGTAATCCGTACATCCTCCCAGTAGGTATTGACTGCGATATAGACCAAATCATCTTTTCCCTTGTCCAGATCATAGCCTGCAAAGCTGACGCAGAAAGTCATGGCGTCTCTTGCAATATCTGTCCGCTCCGCATCTGTATCATGGGTGTGGATAGGATCCATGCCGCAGACTGCATCCGGCAATTTTTCCCGGATTACCCGGTGTTCCTGACGGAATGCAATCATATATTTGAAAAATTCAAACAGTCCCCGATTTTTCTCAAGATCGTTCCAGTTCAGCCAGGAAATTTCATTATCCTGACAGTAGCCATTATTATTTCCATACTGAGTATTTCCAAATTCATCTCCTGCCAGAAACATGGGGGTTCCACGGCTGCACATGAGCACTGCACAGGCATTTCGAATCATACGAAACCGAAGTTTCAGCACTTCCGGATCGCTGGTCTCCCCTTCTGCTCCGCAGTTCCAGCTGCGGTTGTCACTGTGGCCATCCAGATTGTTCCAGCCGTTGGCCTCATTATGCTTGTTATTATAAGCATACAGATCATACAATGTAAAACCGTCATGGCAGGTAAAGAAATTGACGCAGGAATTATACCCTGCATAATTACCGGTATAGTCATCCCCATACCCCCCGTACATGTCACCGGAACCGCTGATACTCCATGCCGCACTCCAGGATTCCCATCGTTCTCCTTTGAGGTAAGCCCGCAGCACATCCCGGTAACGGCCATTCCATTCTGCCCATCTGCGGCTGGCCGGGAAACTTCCCACCTGATACATGCCGCCTGCATCCCATGCCTCGGCGATCAGTTTGACCCTGCTCAGGATCGGATCCGATGCCAGATTTCTGAGCAGCGGCGGATTGTCAAGGGGGGAACCATCTTCATTTCTTCCCAGAATACTTGCCAGATCAAACCGGAATCCATCCACGCGGTAAGTAACCGTCCAATACCGGAGACATTCCAGAATCATCTGCTGGACAATGGGGTGATTACAGTTCAGCGTGTTTCCGCAGCCGCTGAAATTATAATAATTGCCATCAGGTGTCAGCATATAGTAAATATTATTGTCAAACCCTTTGAAACAGAAGGATGGTCCCTGCTCATTTCCTTCCGCCGTATGGTTAAATACCACATCCAGAATCACTTCAATGCCATTATCATGAAGTGCACGGATCAGTTTTTTCAGTTCCAGTCCTTCCTTATTATATTCCTCGGATGATGCATAGGCCGCATTGGGCGCAAAAAAACCTACCGTATTATAACCCCAATACTCCAGAAGCTTTGTTCCGTTTACTTCCCTGGCGTTGATTTCCTCGTCAAAGGCAAAGATCGGCATCAGTTCTACTGCATTGATACCCAGTTCTTTCAGATACGGAATCTTTTCCTGCAGCCCGGAGAAGGTTCCACGATGCTTCACACCAGAGGAAGGATCTTCTGTAAAGCCGCGAACATGAAGCTCATAGATTACCAAATCGCTCATATTTCTGGTAGACTGCGGCATCTCACCCCAGTCAAAGGTATCCTTTACCACTCTGGCACGGTAGTTACCTTCCAGCTTCTCTCCCCAGGCATGCTTTCCAACGACTGCTCTTGCATAAGGATCCAACAGAATCTTTTTCCGGTCAAACAAAAGACCTTCCCGCGGATTGCTGGGACCATCCACCCGGTAGGCATATTCGAATTCCTCAATATTCAGGCCGAAGACAATCATGGAATAGACATCTCCAATCTTATAGGATGCCGGAAACGGAAGCACTGCGTAAGGCTCTTCTTCTCCTTTATGGAACAGCAGCAGTTCACAGGATGTCCCATGATGGGTATGCACGGTAAAATTCACCCCTACCGGGAGGAGTGTTGCTCCAAAATCTTCAAAATAACCGGGTCTTACCGGATATCCGGCAATTTCTCCCATAGGGCGTGCGGATATAGGAAAACTCGGTGTATAAGTTCCTGTATAATTCTTCAAATCTACGGTTTCCTTTCTCTCTATTCTGCCTTTTCGGTGCGGAAAAAGACACCTTCCTGATAGATCCACAGTTCTCCGGTGTCAGTTACAAAAAAGGTATCACCAAAAAAATCCTGATCTTCACTGCTTATCACTTCTCCGAAGGAAATATTCTCCACTCCATCTTCCCAGTCAGAGAGATCTGCTTTATAGTCTTCTTTTATAGAATCCGGTGTATAGACATCCTGCATGGTCTCATAACCTTCGATTTCCAGCTGTTCCTCATTGATCTGTACCGTATTAGCTTCATAGGTTACGGTATTGCCGACCTTCCCTGAAATCTCCTCTTCCGACAGCGCACTGACTTCCGCTGCCTTCGTCTCCGTTACCACCCTGGTTCCATACCAGGATGTTTTCTCTGATGCCTCTTCTTCTGTATCTTCTGCAGCACTGTCCTGTACTTCTTGTGCTGTATCTGATGCTGTACTGCCACATCCGCTCAGTCCTAATATTACACATCCAGCCAGTGCCATCCATACTTTTTTTCTCATCTTGCTGTCCTCCCTGCACTCGTAACGCTATTATACTACATTTGCAGAAAGAACGCCAAAAAACTTAAGAAGTTTCTCCGTTTTCCATTAAAATACCGTCTGCCAGACGGTCAATTAACTCCTGCTGATAGTCTTTACTGACCAGATTCTGACGTTCACTGGAATTGGAAAGATAACCGATCTCCACCAGCACCGCTGTCATGGAGGTATTCCGAAGAACACTGAAATCAGCCGTTCTGGTTCCCCGACAGGAAATCATAGAAGATTCCTCCACTGCTGTCACAACGTTTTCTGCCAGCTTCTGTGCCTCGTCACTTCCTTCCCTGTAATAACACTCCAGCCCCTGTACACTGCTGTCATCCTCGCAGTAGTTGCAGTGAATGCTCACGAAAAGATCTGCCTCTTTTTCATTTGCCATGGCGGCCCGCTCTTCCAGAGGAATCTTCGTATCATCTGTCCGTGTGAGGAGAACCGAAGCACCTCTCTTTTTCAGCTCCTTCGCTAATTTTTCTGCCACTTGCAGATTCAGATCCTTTTCAAGTACATTTCCGGAACTGGTACCCTGATCTTTTCCTCCATGTCCTGCATCAATCATAATCCGCGGCTTTCCTTTCGGAAAAGTCTCCGGCTGCTCAATGACGCTGGCCCCGGCAAACGTCTGCTCTTCTCCGTCTGTCGTCAGCCGATTCCACAGAAAAGTACCTCCCCAGATCAGTCCAAATAAGAAGAGGAGAACCACCGTGAGCATTCCACATCGGATCATAAATATCCTGATCATTTTCTTACGCCGTCTCCGGCTCATTCGTCGCTTGCTCACAGCAGTTCTCCTCCGTTCGTCACATCTTATGGGCTTATTCTACCGCAAAAATGTATCGGAAGTGTATGAAGTTTTCTAAAGATTTTCTTAATCTAAACGATCCAGCAAATCCGCAATAAGACAACCGATCGTCTCATAATGAATAAAATCCGTTACGCAGCGGTCCACCAGAATCTGTGCCTGAGCTGGGAAATCTTCCTCTGCTTCCCAGAAAATCAGGCGAAGGTGCACCTGCGGAAATGCTTCGAATTCATAGCCCACATCTCCAATGTCCAGCTTCGTGCCGTCTGCCTGTTCGCAGGCCGTTCGGAGTTCTTCCAGTTTTCCGGAATATTTCCGGGCAAAAGGATCCAGAAGCGGATCGGCCGTAGGCCTTCGGGATACCACCCCATCTACCGTCTGACTTGGCACCCAGCTTCCGGAAATCACCGGCATATCTTTTGTATAATACAGAAAGTGATAGATTGCCATCGCTTCGTTAAAATACAGCTGATCACTCCATGTTTCATCTGATTTCTTTTCCAGAACTCCATTTTTCAGGCAAAGCCGATAGAGGCTGGAAAAGTATTGTAAATACAGATACTCCTCATCTGTTTCCAGATGAAGAGTATTCTTAATCCGGGCAGGGTCATACTGACTGAACTCCTGCCTCCACTGTTCACTTACTTTTTCATGATTTTCAAAAAGCACGCCCCGGCTCTGGGCCGCATGATAATTTACACTCATGATGTTCTCCCGTTTTCCTTTTTACCAACGTTCCCGAAATGCAGTTTCCTCCTCCTGAAGGGGGATTTTTTTCTCATCCATTTCCTCAATCTGTATAAAACGCTGTGCCTGCAGATAAAGAATCAGATCATTGATCTTATTCGGATCTCCCTGCACTTCCATCTCCACACTTCCATCATAGCAGTTTCTCACCCAGCCTGTGAGACCGAGATTTTCCGCCTTATATGTGGAGTGATACCGAAATCCAACCCCTTGGACTCTTCCACGAAAAATAATGTGTTTTCTGACGATCATGCTTTCTCTCCTTTATCCGACCAAATGAAGCACATGAATCAATAAAATCCATACCAGACCATAGTAAGTCACTACTGCCACCAGATCGTTAACAGTTGTAATCAACGGACCAGATGCAACGGCCGGGTCTACATTAATCTTATGGAAGAACATCGGAATCAAGGTTCCCACCAGACTGGAAATGACCATGGCAATCATCAGTGCCAGTCCTACACAACCGGAGATGACAAATGCATGTGGTGCCGGATTCTGCTTGAAAATCCATACATACAGTCCGATAAAAATAAACGCAAGCGTTCCAAGAAACAGCCCATTTAACAGACCCACTCTCATCTCTTTGATGACCAGATGGACTTTCTGTTTTCCGGTCAGATTTTCATCTACCAGAACACGAATGGTAACAGCCAGGGACTGGGTTCCCACATTTCCCGCCATATCAAGAATCAGGGACTGGAAACACATGACCACCGGAATCACGGCTACTACCGTCTCAAAGATGCCAACCACGGAAGACACGCCAAGGCCAAGTATCAGAAGAATCATCAGCCAGGGAAGTCTCTTTTTCATACTTTCTTTGGTGGTTTCTTCCAAATCCTCCTCTGCCGTCAAACCTGCCAGCTTTGCATAATCCTCGCCCATGGCATCATCTACTACTTCCACCAGATCCTGGGAAGTAATAACTCCGATCAGCTCTTTTTCCTCGGTCAGTACCGGAATGGAATCCTCAGCGTAATCCTTAATCTGCTCGATGCAGTCATCGATTTTTTCATGATCCGTCACATACGGATAGGAAGTACTGACGATATCATCCAGTAACGTTCCTTCTCTGGCAATGATCAAATCCTTCAGATCGATTGCTCCATAGAACCGATTATCTTTATCAATTACATATACGGTTGAAATATTGTCATTCTCACCGGCCTGCCGAATCAGTTCCCGCATGGCCTGTCGAATCGTAAGGGTATCATGAATGACAACGAAATTCGTGGTCATAAGACTTCCGACTTCATCATCCTCATAAGACTGGATCATCTTGATGTCATGACTGGACTCTTCATCCAGCATGCCAACCAGTTTTTCCTGGGTGCTGTCATCCAATTCGTCCAGAACATCTACTGCATCGTCAGAGTCCATGAAGGACAGGACTTTTGCCGCCTGATCCAGATTCAGTTCCTGCAGATATTCGTCGGGGTCTTCAATATAACTGAAGATCTCTGCAACCCATTCCGCCCCCAGAAGCGGATACAGCTTTTTCCGTTCCTCTACGGATAACTGTTCAAAGGCATCTGCAATATCACTTTCATGGTAATCGGAAATCTGATCCCGCAGTTCTTCCGCACTCAGCGGACTGCGGAAAATTTCCAGCAATTCTTCTACATAATTTGGTTTTCTTGTTGTTTCCATCTTCTGCTGCCTCCTTCTCCCGCCCAAAAAAGGGCATAAAAAATCCACCGCTTATGTCATCCAAAAGCGTACCTCCAGTTGCTCACTGCGAAGTGTCGGAATTACATACGGTGGCTCAAAAAGAAGCGGCAGAAAAGAAACCGCCAGCTTACCTGAAATCTATGGAATGCTGCCTGGTGTATCTTTTCTGTCTGCCACCGAAGATAATACTTCGACCTGTACTATCGCAACTGTCCATAAATTTCACCTCCAAATCTTACTTCTATCTTATTTTAATCCAGGTGATGGATTCGGTCAAGTCCATAACATGTAAAATTTTTTTACAGAAAAACCCCGGAAATCTTACGGTTCCGGGGTATCTTACGTTTGGACACAATGGTGCCATTCGACACCGATATTAACTTATACGCAGTGCTGTACCTCAACTTCGCACTGCTCATTGCTTATTCGAAATTACTCGATGATAGTAGCAACACGACCTGATCCTACAGTTCTACCACCCTCACGGATAGCGAAAGTAAGACCCTGCTCCATAGCGATCGGATGGATCAGCTCGATGGTCATCTCTACGTTGTCACCCGGCATGCACATCTCGGTACCAGCCGGCAGCTCGCAAACGCCAGTAACGTCAGTTGTTCTGAAGTAGAACTGCGGACGATAGTTGTTGAAGAACGGAGTATGACGTCCACCCTCATCTTTGGTCAGAACGTAAACCTGAGCGGTGAATTTGGTATGGCAGGTAACGCTGCCCGGTTTAGCAACAACCTGTCCACGAACGATATCAGTTCTCTGGATACCACGAAGCAGACAACCGATGTTATCACCAGCCTGAGCCTCATCAAGAAGTTTACGGAACATCTCGATACCAGTTACAACAGTTTTACGGGTCTCCTCTTTAACACCAACGATTTCAACCTCGTCGTTCAGATGAAGAACACCACGCTCTACTCTACCAGTAGCAACAGTACCACGACCAGTAATGGTGAATACGTCCTCAACCGGCATCAGGAACGGTTTGTCAGTTGCACGCTGCGGATCCGGGATATAAGAATCAACGGTATCCATAAGCTCCATAATCTTGTCTCCCCACGGTCCCATCGGATCCTCAAGGGCTTTCAGAGCGGAACCTTTGATGATCGGGCAATCATTGAATCCGTACTCCTCAAGCTGCTCGGTAACTTCCATCTCAACCAGCTCGATCAGCTCTTCGTCATCAACCATATCACATTTGTTCAGGAATACAACGATGTACGGTACACCTACCTGACGGGACAGAAGGATGTGCTCTTTAGTCTGAGCCATAACACCATCAGTAGCAGCTACTACAAGGATAGCGCCGTCCATCTGTGCAGCACCAGTGATCATGTTCTTTACATAGTCAGCATGGCCTGGGCAGTCAACGTGTGCGTAATGTCTTTTAGCGGTCTGATACTCTACATGTGCAGTAGAGATAGTGATTCCACGCTCTCTCTCTTCCGGAGCTTTATCGATGTTAGCGAAATCAGTTGCCTCATTTCCCGGAACTCTTGCTGCAAGTACTGCAGTGATAGCTGCGGTCAGAGTAGTTTTACCATGGTCTACGTGACCGATGGTACCAATATTACAATGTGGTTTAGTTCTGTCGAACTTAGCTTTTGCCATTTTGTTTTCCTCCTTGAATAGATCAACTTTTCTACGTTTAAATACGCAATCAGCTAATTTTGATTATATTTCAAATAGACTTGTTTTGCAAGCCTATTTGTATATTATTTTGCCTTTGCAGCAAGAACTTTCTCCTGAACGTTCTTCGGTACCGGCTCATATTTCTCGAAGAACATGGAGTAGTTACCACGTCCCTGAGTTCTGGAACGAAGGTCTGTTGCGTAACCGAACATTTCAGCCAGCGGAACATATCCACGGATCATTTTTCCACCACCGATATCTTCCATACCTTCGATACGACCACGACGGGAGTTGATATCACCGATAACATCACCCATGTAATCTTCCGGAGTAGTTACCTCAACCTTCATGATCGGCTCAAGAAGAACCGGAGCTGCTTTCTGCATAGCCTCTTTGAATGCAAGAGAACCAGCGATATGGAAAGCCATCTCAGAAGAATCGACCTCATGATAGGATCCGTCGTATACGTTAGCATGAACACCAACTACCGGGAATCCACCAAGGATACCAGACTTCATAGCCTCTTCAATACCTTCGCCTACAGCCGGGATGTACTCCTTCGGAATAGCACCACCAACTACGGTAGACTCAAACTTATAAGTCTCCTCTGCGTTAGCATCCATCGGCTCAAATTTAACTTTACAATGTCCGTACTGTCCACGTCCACCAGACTGTTTTGCATATTTGCTGTCTACATCAGCCGGTTTGGTAATGGTCTCTTTGTAAGCAACCTGCGGTGCACCTACATTAGCCTCTACCTTGAACTCACGAAGCAGACGGTCAACGATGATCTCCAGATGAAGCTCACCCATACCAGCAATGATAGTCTGACCAGTTTCCTGATTGGTATGTGCACGGAAAGTCGGGTCCTCTTCTGCCAGTTTTGCAAGAGACTCGCCAAGTTTGCCCTGGCCAGCTTTGGTCTTCGGCTCGATAGCCAGCTCGATAACCGGCTCCGGGAACTCCATAGACTCAAGGATTACCGGATGCTGCTCGTCACAGATGGTATCACCGGTAGTAGTTACCTTGAAACCAACTGCTGCTGCGATATCTCCAGAGTAAACCTTGTCAAGCTCTGCTCTCTTGTTAGCGTGCATCTGAAGGATACGTCCTACACGCTCTTTCTTATCTTTCGTGGAGTTGTACACGTAAGAACCAGAATTCATGGTTCCGGAGTACACACGGAAGAATGCCAGCTTACCTACGAACGGGTCAGCCATGATCTTGAATGCCAGTGCAGAGAACGGCTCTTCATCAGAAGAGTGTCTTACAACCTCATTTCCTTCCATATCCACACCTTTGATGGACGGGATATCGGTCGGAGCCGGCATAAACTCAAGAATTGCGTCCAGAAGTTTCTGAACACCTTTGTTTCTGTATGCACTACCACAGCATACCGGAACAGCGGTACACTCACAGGTAGCTTTACGAAGAACTGCTTTCAGCTCTTCAACGGATGGCTCTTCGCCTTCAAGATACTGCATCATCAGATCATCATCCAGCTCGCAGATCTTCTCTACCAGCTCGGTGTGATACAGCTCTGCATCATCTTTCATATCATCCGGGATATCAGTAATGCTGATGTCATCACCCTTATCATCATTGTAGATGTAAGCCTGCATCTCGAACAGATCGATGATTCCCTTGAAATCATCCTCTTTTCCGATCGGCAGCTGCAGACAGATCGCATTTTTACCCAGACGGGTTTTAATCATATCTACTGCATTGTAGAAATCTGCACCCAGGATATCCATCTTGTTGATGAATGCCATACGCGGTACATTGTAGGTATCAGCCTGACGCCATACGTTCT
>OKVK01001684.1_pt1 | contig 10966 bp, 10 predicted proteins | sample 1604771 | NCBI WGS metagenome assembly OKVK01 (sample SAMN01760906, study PRJEB22395) | human gut metagenome | reverse complement strand
TCTTGCCATGTCATGTACTGTGTCATGGATTGCATCAAGGTTTGCAGCTTTTGCTCTCTTTGCAAGGTCGAATTTTCCTGCTGTAGCGCCGTTTTCTGCTTCAACTCTCATTTCTAAGTTTTTCTTTGTGCTGTCTGTTACAACTTCACCAAGTAATTCTGCAAATTTTGCAGCGTGTTCAGCTTCTTCGTAAGCTGCTTTTTCCCAGTATAATCCGATTTCAGGATATCCTTCTCTATGAGCAACTCTTGCCATTGCAAGATACATACCTACTTCTGAACATTCTCCTTCAAAGTTTGCTCTTAAGTCTGCAATAATGTCTTCGCTAGCACCCTGTGCTACACCAACTACATGTTCTGCAGCCCATGTCTTTTCGCCTTCTTCTACCTTTGTGAATTTTTCTGCTGGAACACCACAAACTGGGCACTTTTCTGGTGCTGAATCTCCTTCATGAACATAACCACATACTGAACATACAAATTTTGCCATCTTTTTTTCCTCCTAAATTTTAAAAATAATATTGTTAATATAAAACCTTTTATGAAATACACTTAGTGTTTGGTTTTGCATTTAGGGCAAGTACCGTAGAAATAAGTACTGTGTCCTTTGATGTTACCACTATAGTACTGAGCAGCAATAGTACAGATTTCGTCAATAGACGGCATAAATATGTCATCGACACATCCGCACTGTGTGCATATGAAATGGAAGTGTGGATTAACATTGCCATCAAAGTGCTCCTTGCCATCACCAAGTTTCAGTGAAAGGGCATCACCCTGATCTACCAAAAATCTAAGATTGCGATATACTGTTCCCAAGCTTATATTAGGAAGTTCTTCGCGAATACTCTGATAAACCATATCAGCGGTTGGATGATCTGTACGATGTGCCAGATTATTTCGGATGAGTTCTCTTTGAACGCTTCGTTTAATCATGTTTACCTCATTTCTTGATAACAATAATAGTAACTATTACTAATATATCATTTTTTTACTTTTTGTCAACATTTTTTGAAAAAAATCTTAAATAAATTTATAGAATTCATGTAATCAATCTTTTAGTAGTTTGATACTCTAATTTTTATAAAAAAATATCCAGGATAAAATATGAGATTAGAATTGCAAATTACATTATCTTAACAGTAAAAAATATATACAAAAATAAGTAAAAATTTTTATTAAATATTAGCATTGTCTTAAAAACGTTTTTTACTTATAACTTTAAATAGAGAGTTGAACGGGTTTAATTTAATAATGTTACTTAATAAAAGATAAGGAGACTTTTATTATGAAGCATTTGAAGAAAATAATGGCAGTAATGTTGTCTATTGTGATTGCCATTACACTTATTCCGCAGATTAATTTTTCTGTTAAAGCACAGGAAAGTGGCGGGTTTGCAGTTACCAGTCCATATGATAATGCGTTGGTTGCGTCAGGACATTTTGACATTAAATGGAATGAAGCAACAGGTAAAGATGTAAGAAATTACAATGTTTATTTGGACGGAGAGAAAGTAGGAAGCACCACATCAGTGTCTTTGGATTGCTACACAACAAAGGTAGCAATGCATTCAGCGTATGTTGAGGCAGAATATGTTGACGGAACTACAAGCAAGACTGACACAATAAAGTTTGGAGTGTCAAAAAAAGGTTTAGGTTTGGCTACTGATATGGGAAGAAATATTGATTTAAAAGATATGGGATGTAGCTGGTACTATAACTGGGGCAATAGTCCAAGTTCAGGTTCACAGTATCAGGGGATTGAGTTTGTACCTATGTTATGGAGAGAAACAGATGGCAATACTATTAAGAATAAAGTTCAGGGATTTGTAAATAAAGGATACAAATATGTTCTTGATTTTAACGAACCGGACTTAGGTGACCAGTGTAATATGACTGTTGACCAGATATATAATTTATGGCCAAGTATTATGAACGACAATATTAATGTAAGTTCACCTGTTACGGCAATTTGGCCAAAGTCTTCAAAGAATTGGTTCCAGCCATTTATGGAGAAGATTAATGCAAGAGATGATTTAGATGTTGATTTTATTTCTATTCATTGTTACCCGGATGATTGGGATGGTGGCGCAGAAATGGCAGACTGGTTTGTTAAAGAAGTTGTTGATTGGGCATGGGAAACATATCGTAAACCAATTTGGATTACAGAATTTTCCAAGAGAGTTAATAATCCAACATCTTCTACAGCCCAGAAAACAGCAGAATTTTGGAATGCAGTTATGCCTCTTTTAGATGAGAGAGAATATGTTGAAAGATATGCAGGATTTTGTTTTAATAATGCAAATACAGGACTTTGGCTTTACAACACAGGCAAATTGACTTTAGCTGGAGAAATGTATAGAAGCAACGGAAATCCGGAAGGTTATGAACCAACACCTGAACCAGAAGCTGATGCTTTAGTTACTTTTGGTACAAGTGATGATATTTTAAGTAATGATTCATTAATTAATGGCGTACAGTGTACTAACTATGTTAGAAAGGATGGAGTTACTGCTACAGCTTCAACAGAAAATGGAAATGGTGGAAAAGCAAGCAACGCCATTGATAATGTTAAAAATACAAGATGGGAATCGAAGCATAGTTCTGATGATGAATACATTACTGTTGATTTAGGCAGTGAAAAAAGTATTAAACAGTTACAGATTCTTTGGGAAGACGCATCAGCATCTGACTACACAGTAGAAGTATCAAATGATGGTCAGAATTTTACATCTGTAGAAACAGTTTCAGGTGCAAGCAGAATAAATAATAGACTTGATACGATTACATTAAAGTCAATAACAAGAGCAAGATATGTAAAGGTAAATTGTAAGGCTAGAACAACACCATATGGTTATTCAATTTATGAAATGGGTATATATGGAACTGATAATACAAAGGTTGATGAAACAACACAGGCTGAAACAACTACACGTAGACCTTATGTAACATTACCACCGACAACAGCAGAACCATCAAGACCTACAACTAAGCCTACAATAAAAGTTGAAACACCAGACAGCGTGCAACCAACAACAGGAAACAATAGTACAACAGAAGTGTCCACAGCAGACATTAATAATCAGACTTATACTATTGAACCTAAAATAGAAAAAGCAAAAATTAAAAAAGTTACATACAAGAAATCAACAAAGAAAATCAGTGTAACATTAACAAAGATTAAAAAAGCAAAGAAATATAAAATACAGATTTCAAAATCTAAGAAATTTAAAAAGAATGTTGTAACAAAAACAACAAAGAAATTAAAAGTTACAATAAAGAGCAAGAAACTTAAAAATGCTAAGAAAGTTTATGTTAGGGCAAAAGCTGTTGTAAAATTAGGCGATGGTAGTATGGAAGGACCTTGGTCAAAAATAAAGAAGGTAAAGATTAAGAAATAACATTACGTTAATAGAAAAACAAAACTCCAACGTTAATTAGTTTGTTGCAAAGTACCAGTTGCTATGCACTACGATTATTGTTGGAGTTTCTTTTGGGTTTAATGCGAAAATCATACTAATCAAAGTACTTACAAGGATTATGAATATGTGTGTATGTGGAGTTTCTTATTAAATCATTCTTTTTTATCTCAATTTTATATATGTACCCCGATATAATTATTTTCTTAATTTTCGGGGTACAAATTTCATAATTTCAAATGTTACATGCTACCTATAAGTGATATTTTACTATGGATGTACCCCGATATTTCAAAAACTACGATTTTTGGGGTACGTTTGCCCCAATCTACGTTAATTTCGTACAATACATAATTTGAATATGCAATAAATGTACCCCGATATTTCAAAAGCTACAATTTTTGGGGTACGTTTGCCCAAATCCACATTAATTTTGTACAACATATGATTTGAATATGCAATAAATGTACCCCTACATTTAAAAAAGCCTATTTTTTGAGGTACGTTTGCCCAAATCTACATTGATTTTACGTAACATATAATTTGAACACGCGGTAAATGTACCCCGATATTTAAAGAAGCTTGTTTTTTGAGGTACATACGCCAATTTACTCTGCTTATTGCAAGGATTCTATTACTGAACATAACAAAAACAGGAGCATGCAACATAACGGCACGCTCCTGTTTTGTTATATATTATGATTTGAATGTCAAAAGTCTAAATACTAATCATATGTATTGCAACTTAATTTACACTTTCATATTACAATTATTATTTTGATAATCTTTCATGAATGCTTGCAGCAGCCTGTTTTCCTGCACCCATAGCAAGGATAACTGTAGCGGCACCTGTTACGGCATCACCACCGGCATAAACATTATCTCTTGTTGTTTCAAGAGTGTCTTCATTAACTACAAGACATCCCCACTTGTTAGCTTCAAGTCCTTTTGTTGTAGTTCTGATAAGTGGGTTAGGTGAAGTACCAAGTGACATGATAACTGTATCAACGTCTAACTGGAAGTTACTTCCTTCAATAACCATTGGACGACGACGTCCTGAAGCATCAGGTTCGCCAAGTTCCATTTCAACACATTCCATCTTGCAAACACGACCATCTTCATCTCCGATTAACTTAACAGGGTTGTTAAGTGTTTTAAAGATAATTCCCTCTTCAATTGCATGATGAACTTCTTCACCACGGGCAGGAAGTTCTTCCATACCACGACGGTAAACAATATATACATTTTCAGCACCAAGTCTTAAAGCAGTTCTTGCAGCATCCATAGCTACGTTACCACCACCGACTACGGCAACATTTTTACTCTTAATAATAGGTGTATCATAATCATCAAGATAAGCCTTCATAAGGTTTGCTCTTGTTAAATATTCATTAGCTGAGTAAACACCAACTAATGCTTCGCCTTCAATACCCATAAATGATGGAAGACCTGCACCTGAACCAATGAATACAGCCTTGAATCCCATTTCCATAATTTCATCAATAGAAAGAACTCTACCGATAACCATGTCAGTTTCAACCTTAACACCTAAAGCTTCAAGATTTTCGACTTCCTTCTGAACGATAGCCTTTGGAAGTCTAAATTCAGGAATACCATAAACTAAAACACCACCGGCTTTGTGGAAAGCTTCAAAAATAGTAACTTCGTAACCAAGTTTTGCAAGGTCACCGGCACATGTAAGTCCTGCAGGACCTGCACCAACAACTGCAACCTTAATACCATTAGATTCAGGTTTAACAGCATCATCATTGCTGTGAGCCATATGGTAGTCAGCTACGAATCTTTCAAGACGACCGATAGAAACAGGTTCGCCCTTGATACCACGGATACATTTTCCTTCACACTGATTTTCCTGTGGACAAACACGTCCGCAAACAGCAGGAAGACCATTAGTGCTTGTGATAATCTTGTAAGCTTCTTCAAATTCTCCGGCAGCAACCTTAGCAATAAACTCAGGTATACGTACACATACAGGACAACCACTCATACAAGGTTTGTTCTTACAGTTAATACAACGAGTTGCTTCTTCCATAGCCATTTCTTTAGTATAACCCAAAGCAACTTCTTCAAAATTCTTATTACGTACGTTAGGATCCTGCTCAGGCATTGGAACCTTTGTTAAAGACATGTTTGGCATTATTTGGCACCTCCCATTTCATCAGCCGCTTTATACATACGGCAGTTTTCTCTATCGTGAGCTTCAAATTCTCTATATGTAGAATTACGTTTCATAAGCTCGTCATAATCTACCTGATGACCGTCAAAGTCAGGACCGTCAACGCAAGCAAACTTAATTTCACCACCAACAGTTACACGACATCCGCCACACATACCTGTACCATCAATCATAATAGGGTTAAGTGAAACTAAAGTCTTAATATTATAAGGTTCAGTAACCTTAGAAACAAATTTCATCATTGGAATAGGTCCGATAGCGATAACAAGATCATAGTTGTTACCGGCATCGATTAAATCCTGAAGCTTGTTAGTTACAAAACCTTTCTCTCCGTAAGTTCCGTCATCTGTTGTAATGAAAAGTCTGTTACAAACTTCTTTATATTCATCTTCAAGAATAACAATATCCTTGCTTCTGAAACCGGCGATAACATCAACATCAACGCCCATATTAAATAAAGCTTTTGCAGATGGATAAGCTATGGCATTACCTACACCACCACCGATAACGCAGGCTTTCTTAATGTGGCCAAACTCAGTTGCAGCACCAAGTGGTCCAACAAAGTCTAATAAACAATCTCCCTCATTCATCTGAGAAAGAAGCATAGTTGTCTGTCCAACTATCTGGAAGATAATAGAAACCGAGCCTTCTTCTGCATTAGTATCAGCTATTGTAAGAGGCATTCTTTCACCACGCTCGTCAATTCTTAAAATAATGAACTGACCTGCTTTTGCTTTCTTAGCAATAAATGGAGCCTCTACATCTAAACGCACTACAGTGTCGTTAAGTTGTTTTCTTCGTAAAATTTTGTACATTCCTTAATCTCCTTTATAAATGCTACTCTTAAATATAGCATATTGATAAAATATTATCAATGTGAAAGTGTAAAAAGTTTAGCGAATTAATAATTTAATCTAATAAAGTGAAAATTAAATAAAAATACGAAAAAAAAGACTATTATAATAATGTAGGAAAATTAATAAAAGAAAAAAACTAAACCACTAGCATTTTTCTTAATTAGATAGTATAATATCAAGTGGTTTGCTAGGAACAAAGCATAGCAGATAAAACAAATAATAAAGAACAATTCAAGTTAAATAGGAGGAAACCAAATGGTTAGAGCGATTGTTGGTGCTAACTGGGGCGACGAAGGAAAAGGTAAGATTACAGATATGCTTGGCGAAAAGTCAGACATTATCGTAAGATTCCAGGGAGGAAGTAATGCCGGACATACTATTATTAATGAATATGGTAAGTTTGCACTTCATTTACTTCCATCAGGAGTATTCTATCAGCATACTACATGTATTATAGGAAATGGTGTGGCACTGAACATTCCATATCTTCAGAAGGAGATTGATAGTATTGTATCACAGGGAGTGCCAAAGCCAAATATTTTAGTATCAGATAGAGCACAGATTCTTATGCCATATCACATTGATTTTGATGCATATGAAGAAGAAAGACTTGGCGGAAAGGCATTTGGCTCAACAAAGTCAGGTATTGCTCCTTTCTATTCAGATAAATATGCAAAGATTGGATTCCAGGTATCAGAATTATTTGATGAAGATACATTAAAGGAAAAAGTGGCAAGAGTAGTAGAACAGAAGAACATTATGTTAGAGCATATGTATCATAAGCCACTTATCAATGCTGATGAATTATTAGAAACATTACATGAATACAGAGATATTGTAAAACCTTACGTTTGCGATACAGCATTATACTTAAACAATGCAATTAAAGAAGGAAAGACAGTACTTCTTGAAGGACAGCTAGGAACATTAAAAGATCCTGATTTTGGTATTTACCCAATGGTAACATCTTCATCAACACTTGCAGCATACGGTGCAATTGGTGCAGGAATACCACCATATGAAATCAAGGACATCATCACAGTAGTAAAAGCATACTCAAGTGCAGTTGGAGCTGGAGAATTCGTAAGTGAAATCTTTGGAGACGAAGCAGATGAACTTAGAAGACGTGGTGGCGACGGTGGAGAATTTGGAGCCACAACAGGACGTCCTCGTAGAATGGGATGGTTCGATTGCGTAGCTTCACGTTACGGAGTAAGAATGCAGGGAGCTACAGAAGTAGCACTTACAGTATTAGACGTACTTGGATACTTAGATGAAATTCCAGTATGTGTAGGATATGAAATCGATGGCGAAGTAGTAAAAGACTTCCCAGTAACAGCAAAACTCAAAAAAGCAAAACCAGTATACGAAGTACTTCCAGGATGGAAAGAAGAAATACGTGGAATCAAAGAATACGACAAACTACCAGAAAACTGTCGTAAATACATCGAATTCATCGAAAAAGAACTTGGCGTACCAGTAAAAATGGTAAGTAACGGACCAGGAAGACATGAAATCATATACAGATAGGCATTGAGCCGTGGAAGAAAAGAGAGAGATGCACGATGTGAGTTTACTCACAAGAGTGCATCTCTCTCTTTTCTTATATGGCGAAAGCCAGTGACGAAATAGACCGAAGGTCTATGAGTACACGGCTCAATGCCTATCTGTATAGTAGTAGCACACAAGGCGAAAGCCAGTGACGAAATAGACAGAAGGTCTATGAGTACACGGCACAATGCCTATCTGTATAAGTAGTAGAACACAAGGCGAAAGCCAGTGACGAAATAGACCGTCAGGTCTATGAGTACACGGCTCAATGCCGTGGGTCAGTTTATGAAAAATTTTAATGTTATAATTAATATAACAATTTTCGACATAGAAGAGGAGGAATAGAATATGAGAAGAAAATTAAAAGTGCAATGAAAGCAAATCCATACAATTGGGAATATGATTTTAGCTCAGGAAATGGTGCTGCTGATGAAATGGAACAGTCAGCAGAATTCCATACAAAAATTTGCGGGATTATAAAAAAACCTTAGCATTTAAAATTTTAGTTTAAATGCTAAGGTCTTTTCTATTGTTTCTTCAACAACTTGCAAATCCATATCATTACATAAAAAAGCACCGGCAATATTATCATTGACCATGCACTTGCTCTCCACGCATTAGTAAAATCTCCAACTCCAAAGTTTGTAAGAAGTGCAAAAACCAATGTAAGCAAAGCACAAAATACAAGTGAAATTATTGCCAATATGGCAAGGATACGTTTTAATTTTTCCATAAAAACTCCATTCTGTCACAAAAATGCAACGATAAAGCTAAAAAAGCTTATTTTCTAAACTCTCTTTAGTATAGTAGAAATAATATTTTATTGCAATTATTGTTTAGTATTTGTATAATATCCTAGAGAAGAAAAATATAATGTTAGGTAGTAACAGGTGCTTAGCATATTAATACATTTGGAGGAAAAAATGGCAAACGATTATTTATTAAAGACATGGCGTGAAATCGCTTATAATCAGGAACAGACACAGGAGCAGTACAATCAGTTCTGGGGTGCTTATTTCGTACAGGAGAAGGAAGTATACAAAGATATCCTTGGACATCCTGACGTAGTAGTAAAGGGAACAGTTGAAGAACTTGCAAAGAAATACAATATGGAAGTTCTTACAATGGTAGGTTTCCTTGATGGAATCAACGAAAGCTTAAAGGTTGAGAATCCAATAGAAGAATTAGAAGATACAACAGAAGTTAGCTTAGAATATGATCCTGAAAAGTTATACAAGAACATGGTAGATGCTAAGGCAGACTGGCTTTATAACTTAGAAGAATGGGACAATCTTTTAACACCTGAAAGAAGAAAGGAACTTTACAAAGAACAGAAACTTTCAGGAACAGTTATAAAGGAAAAGAAAGTTGGAAGAAACGATCCTTGCCCATGTGGTTCAGGAAAGAAATATAAATATTGTTGTGGAAGATAGTTTTCACAAAAAAATAGGCTGTTGCAGTTGCTGCAACAGCCTATTTTTGTTTATAACTATTTATAACTGCCTTTGCAGCTTTTTTCTTTGATTCTGAATGACCAATTATAATATTGTATTCCGTTGCACGGATGGCATTAATTGCCTCTAAAGCCTCGTCGCTTGTTTTTTTCTTAAAAAGAATTGTGGAGCCATCTATTAATGTAAAGTGAAGTGAAAAAGTTGGTTCTTCGCTTTTAGGATTAAGCGAAATATTTCCAAGTCGGTAGCACCACACAATATCATTAAGTGGAAGTATGGAAATCTTGTTTTTTCCAAGGTCTATGCAATAGTTTTCAGTTATATAAATCGAGTTAATCTGTATGTAATTACCAAAACTAAGTTCTGACTCGGCATCGTCAATATATTCTTTTCCAAGCTGTTTGTTTAAAAAAGTGCAAACAGGGTAAAGATATGGATTAACTATTCCCATAATTGCTTCGACTATATTCTTTAATGAAATCAGCATAATAACTATAACAAACCACATAAAAATCATATATTTAATAGGGTGGTAATTAGCATTGCTAATTAAACATTCACCTGTGATTTTTGAAAGGGATTGAGAATCCCAGTTTAAGTCTTTTGAGAATGCGTCAAGCATCTCCTTGTAAGAACTGTTGGGCTTTATAACTTTGCCCTTAAAACTGTAATTTGTTAATGTTTTTTTGGGTGTGCTACCTACAGGAAGAATCACAAAAACACATTGATTGTCATTTAGTGCATAATAATATCCGTATTTCTTATTGCCAAATTTTATAAGATTGTAACCTGAGTAATGTAGGGTTTTGGCAGTTACTTTTACGTATTTGTCAGAAAGTCTTACATTATATATATTTGATATGGGTTCGGGATTAAACACTTTAAAAAAAGGAAAAATCATTAACGATAAAATCATAAGAACAAAAGTTATCGTTGGAATGATTAGCCTTTTGGCGGATAAATTACGGATTTCACCAGTAATATTTATCATAAAAAGTTACCTGTTAAATTTACCTTTCATACCTGTTTTTTATTTTATAATTTTAACATATTTTAAATTGTCATAGTCAGTATAATGTAGTGTGAGATTTTTGGCAAGTCTAATGGTTGCGTTTATAAAGTTTTGCTGATAGAATGGTAAGGATTATGGAGGAATACTATGGAAGCATATACGGGTTTTGCACAGGTTTATGATAAGTTTATGGACAATATTGAATATGATAAATGGTGCGAATATTTGGTTAGCATTTTAAAAGAATATGGTGTCAATTATGGTATTGTGTTAGACTTGGGCTGTGGAACGGGCAATATTACGGAACTGTTGGCAGACAAGGGCTACGATATGATTGGCGTGGATTACTCCCAGGAAATGCTTAATATGGCAATTGAAAAAAGAAAAAACGACGGTATATTGTATTTGTGCCAGGATATGCGTGAACTAGATTTGTATGGAACGGTGGCGGCAGTAGTAAGCCTTTGTGATTCCATTA
>OKVK01001682.1_pt1 | contig 10968 bp, 7 predicted proteins | sample 1604771 | NCBI WGS metagenome assembly OKVK01 (sample SAMN01760906, study PRJEB22395) | human gut metagenome | reverse complement strand
GAAGATAGGGAGGATCATATCATGAAGAAAATGAATAATATTGTTATTGTGGCGTTGTGTGTGGCTATTTTAGGCGTTTTATTGATGGGATGCGGTAAAATATCAAGCAATAATAAAAAAGACGTTAAAAACGAAAATACGGCGTTTTCTGAGGTATTAGAAGCGGAAGAACTGGAAGCCATGATTGAAAAAGGTGAAAGCGGAGAGCGGACGCCGGTCTACTATCAGACGGCAGCTTCCTATGGTACGCCGGATTATGGAACGACCTATGTGGAGATTAATCTGACAGCGCAGCATCTTTTCTTCTACCAGGACGGAAAGCTGATGATGGAGTCCGATTTTGTATCCGGTAATTCGGCAAAAGGATATGATACTCCGGCAGGTGTCTACAGCATTACTTATAAACAGAGAGATGCGACACTGACCGGCGAAAACTATCAGACGCCGGTATCCTACTGGATGCCGTTCAACAAGAATATCGGCATGCATGATGCAAACTGGAGATCCAGCTTTGGCGGAACCATTTACAAGACAAAAGGATCCCACGGATGCATCAATATGCCGCCTGCGAAAGCACAGGAAATGTACAGTTATGTGCAGAAAGGAACACCGGTCATCTGCTATCATCTGGCAGGCACGGAACGGCCTTCCGAGCAGGAGAAGGGGGCCCCCACCGAAGGCAGTGAGGCAGCGGATACTTCTGCTGAGACAGATACTGTGCAATAATAACAATATCTTTAGTTTTCTTAAATATCTGTTAAGAAGGTTTCAAAACGGGCAAAAATAGTGTATAATTATTTTTAAATTTATGGAGAAAGGATTTTTTACATGAAGAAAAAGACATTACTTCTGTTTCTGTCCGCAGCACTGGCATGTACCATGCTGACTGGATGCGGTGGAAGCTCCGATGATGCAGCAGCTCCGACCGTGACTGATGTTTCAGAGGGAGAGAATACAGAAGAAGCAGACGAACCCACAGATGCCGCCGAGGAGGAAGCTTCGGCTGAGGAAGAGACCCGTGAGGGAATGTACCGAAGTGAGCTGACCAACGAGTGGATTGATGAGAGTCTCCAGAATCAACGTCCGGTTGCCATTATGGTAGATAATGAGAAGACCGCTCTTCCCCATTACGGACTGAATGATGCTGATATCGTCTATGAGATGATGAACAGTACCGCAAACGGAGAGATTACCCGTTTCATGGCTCTTTTCAAAGACTGGGGCAGTATCAAACAGGTAGGAAGTATCCGAAGTGTACGTCCGACGAACTTTATGATTGCTCCGGAGTACAATGCTGTAGTCATTCATGATGGAGGTCCTTTCTATATTGACGCATACCTGAAGAATCCGTGGGTAGAGCATTTAAGCGGTGGATTCGCACGTATCAAGAATGGAAAGCCGAGAGAGTTTACCGAGTACGTAACCACTGGTGAGGTTGAGAAACGTATGAAGGCAGCAGGATACTCTACCGAGTATAATGATTACGCCCAGGGAAATCACTGGCTGTTTGCAAGCGAGTCCAATCCGGTAGATCTGTCTGAAGCAGCAGATTCCAAGGACTGTACTCTGGTGGATCTGCCCTTTGATCACAATGGATCCCAGCTTGACTATGATGCAGCAAGCAATACCTATCTCTATTCTGAGTATGGTGCGAAACATGTGGATCCGCTGGATGATAACAAACAGATGGCATTCACCAATGTTATCCTGCAGTGCGCACCGGTAACGCAGTATGATGCAAACGGCTATATGCAGTTCAATATTCTGAACTCCACTGGAGAAGGATATTATATCACCGGAGGAAAGGCAATTCCGGTCACCTGGTCTAAAGGTCATGACATGTCCCCGACCAAGTTCTACAAGGAAGATGGTACTGAGATCACTCTGAATACTGGTAAGACTTATATCGCATTGGTAAGAGACAGCAGATGGAGCGAGCTGGTGCTTAAATAAAAACAATAATAAAATCCGGAGCGGAATTTTCCGCATCCGGATTTTATTTTGCGTAAAAAACGATGTTATAAAGTGTCGCAGGGCAGTTCCCGTTCCTGCATCACACTCTTGTAGGCAGGACGGATAATTTTGTTCATGCCGACAATCTCTTCCAAACGATGGGCACTCCAGCCGACGATTCTTGCGATGGCGAAGATGGGTGTGTAAAGCTCTACCGGAATATCCAGCATGTCATAGACAAATCCGCTGTAGAAGTCTACATTGGGACTGACACCTTTGTAGATCTTTCTTTTTTCTGCAATCAGTTCAGGAGCCAGGGTTTCTATGTTATTGTAGAGAAGCATATCTTCTTCCCGGTGCTTGGCTTTTGCCAGCTGTTCCACAAAACCTTTAAATACCCGTTCTCTTGGGTCGGACAGAGAATAAACTGCATGTCCCATACCATAGATCAGACCTTTGTTGTCAAATGCTTCACCAGCCAGAATTTTGCTTAAATATTGGCTGATTTCTTCCTTGTCGGAATAGTCGCGGACATGATTCCGGATATCATCCATCATCTCCATAACTTTGATATTGGCGCCACCGTGTTTGGGACCTTTCAAAGAAGACATGGCTGCCGCAATGGCAGAATAAGTATCAGATCCGGAAGAAGTAACTACACGGGTGGTGAAGGTGGAGTTATTACCTCCGCCGTGTTCCATATGAAGGATCAGGGCGACATCCAGTACTTTTGCTTCCAGAAAAGTATACTTCTTATCCGGGCGAAGCATCATGAGCAGATTTTCCGCAGTGGAAAGATTCGGGTCCGGACGGTGAATATACATGCTTTCGTTTCTGTCATAATGATTGTATGCATGATAACCATAGACGGCCAGCATGGGAAATACACTGATCAGATTCAGACACTGCAGGATGACATTGGAGATTTCCGTGGAATTCAGATTGTCATCGTAGGAGGCAAGGGTCAGAATACTCCGGGTCATGGAGTTCATAATATCTTTACTGGAAGCCTTCATAATGACATCTCTCGTAAAGTTGGTGGGAAGTTCCCGTCCGGCAGCCAGAAGTTCGGAAAAATCTTTTGCTTCCTCTGCGGATGGCAGTTCGCCAAAGAGCAGCAGATAGGCTATTTTTTCAAATCCGAAGGAATCCTTTGGAATATGCTGTACCAGATCGGTGACATTGTATCCCCGATACCAGAGCTTTCCATCGCAAGGCTCTTTTTGACCATTTTCCATACGGAAGGAATCAATTCGTGAAATGTTGGTGAGACCGGTCAGAACGCCGTTTCCGTTAATGTCACGGAGCCCCCGGTTGACGCCGTATTCTTTGAACAGACTGTCAGGTATGACATCGTGCCCCGTACATAAATTTTTATATTTTTCTGAAAAAAGCTCCCATTTATCGTTATATCCCATATCGTGTCTCCTTTCTTCTGCAAATTCACGAAAACCGGGAAAGTTTTCGATCTATATTATCATAGCATAAAGTCGATGCATTCCTCAATCCTTTTTTGCGGGAACCGGAAAAACAAACTTTTTTAAAGGTTTTATCACACTTCCATCACAATTGCCTGCTATAGTATGCTCATAAAGAAAAGAGAAAACAAATCCATTGTAAGAGATGGAAAGGAGCGATAGATATGTATGATGATGAAATGAGAAACAACGATACCGCGGAAAATACCACGGAGCAGACTACAGAAGAGAATGGTGGTAACTACTACGATACCGGAAGTGCTTATACCCATTATGATTCTTCCGAGGCCATGAATCAGAAAGCACCGAAGAAGAAACGGGAAAGAAAAGCAGGCGGATTCGGAAGAACCGTTGCAAAATGCCTGGTGCTGGCACTGGTATTTGGAAGCGTTTCCAGCGCAGCATTCATGGGCGTGAATTATGTGGGAAATAAAGCCCTTGGTGATTCCGTTAATACCAAGGTCAGCCTGAATAAAGCAAATACGACAGTTCCGGCTACGAGTACCGCTTCTGCTTCCTCTGATGTGTATGATGTATCTTCCATCGTGGAAAACTGTATGCCGTCTGTAGTATCCATTACTAATGTGGGTACGCAGGAGTTTAGAACCATCTTTGGAAATTATGAGCAGGAGAGCCAGTCCAGTGGATCTGGTATTATTATCGGACAGAATGATACCGAACTTCTGATAGTGACTAATAACCATGTAGTATCCGGTGCCAAAGAGTTAAGTGTTTACTTTAACTCTGACGGACAGGATGCAGATGAAGATAATGTAATCTCTGCAAAGATCAAAGGAACCGATGCAGACAAAGACCTGGCAGTGATTGCCGTTCAGTTAAGTGATATCCCGGCCGAGACTATGAGCAGCATTAAGACTGCTACCGTCGGTGATTCTTCCGCACTGAAAGTCGGTGAGCCGGTTGTTGCCATTGGTAATGCCTATGGATACGGACTTTCTGTTACCTCCGGTATTGTCAGCGCTCTGAACCGTGAAGTGACGGTACAGTCTGATGGGCAGGACATCACCAACAAACTGATTCAGACGGATGCAGCTATCAACCCTGGCAACAGCGGTGGCGCTCTTCTGAACAGCAAAGGAGAACTGATTGGTATCAATTCCGTGAAATTTATTTCTGAGGATGTAGAGGGTATGGGTTATGCGATCCCGATCTCTGATGTGGAGAATATCATAGGTGATCTGATGAACAAGACAACCAGAGATAAAGTGGAAGACGGACAGCAGGGTTACCTTGGAGTATCCAACTGTGTGGACGTTACCAGCGAAGTATCTCAGAATTATAATATGCCGACTGGTGTCTATGTACGGAAAGTACTGGATGGACTGGGAGCAGCCAATGCAGGTATGCAGGATGGAGACATTATCACAAAAGTAGATGGAACAACTATCAGTGGATATACACAGCTGAAGGAACTCATGACTTACTACAAAGCAGGTGAGACCATCGAAGTAGTGGTACAGCGTATGGAAGGCTCTGAGTACAAAGAGGAGACACTGAATATCACCCTGAGCACACAGGATGAAGCGAGTGCACAGTCGCAGCAGCAGAGTCAGGACAGCGGCAAATAAACAGAGATTGTAATCAATTAAGAAGAGGAATTTCTGAAAGGGGATTCCTCTTTCTTTGCGTTGCGGGAAATATATGTTACAATGAAAAAACGGAGGAAATACGTCATGGTAAAGATTGATCTGATTACCGGATTTCTTGGATCAGGTAAGACGACATTTATAAAAAAATATGCACGGTATCTGCTGGATCAGGGACTGAATATCGGAATTCTGGAAAATGATTTCGGAGCAGTCAATGTGGATATGATGCTTTTGAAAGATCTGGAAGGAGATCATTGTGAACTGGAAATGGTGTCAGGAGGATGCGATGCCGACTGTCACCGGAGGCGGTTTAAGACAAAACTGATTGCCATGGGTATGTGTGGATATGACCGGGTGATCGTGGAGCCATCCGGTATTTTTGATATGGATGAATTTTTTGATATTCTGAGGGAGGAACCGCTGGACCAGTGGTATGAGATCGGAAGTGTGATTGCAGTCGTGGATGCGGGACTGGACTGCGGGCAGTCAGAAGCTGCAGATTATCTGCTGGCTTCTGAGGCGGCAGGAGCAGGATGCATCGTGCTCAGTAAGGTGAAGAACGTTTCCGCTGAGCAGACAGAGGCGGTAAAGGCGCATCTTGAGCAGGCTATGAAGAAAGTCGGATGCAGACGGTCACTTTTTGGACATATCATTGCTTCCGACTGGGAACAATTTACGGAAGAAGATTATCAGAGGCTGATGAACTGCGGTTATGAACCGGCCAGTTATCGAAAAACAGATGCCGCCGCAGCATTTGATTCCCTGTTTTTCATGAATCTGGAATTGACGGCAGAAGAGCTGAAAGGAAGAACAGCGCGGCTGTTTGAGGAACCGGGCTGCGGTCATATTCTCCGGGTGAAGGGATTTGTGAAAGCAGAAGACGGAAGATGGCTGGAACTGAATGCCACGCGCCGGGAGCAGACGCTTGCAGTCTCACCGGACGGGCAGGAAGTGCTGATTGTGATCGGCGAGCAGCTGTCAAAAGAGACAATTGGCAGAATTCTGAAAGGGAAAAATTGACAGCGAAAACAAAATCCCTTAGTATAAGGGAACATGAAAAAGAAAAGCTGAGGTTGAAACGATGTATATAATTGCAGGTCTGGGAAATCCGGGCAGTAAATATGAAAAAACAAGACATAATATGGGATTTCGGGTGATTGATCTCCTTGCTGAAAAATATCATATAGATATGAATATGAAAAAGCATAAGGCAGTGTGCGGAACCGGAGTGATCGAGGGTAGGAAGGCCATGCTGTTAAAGCCGCAGACTTTTATGAACTTAAGCGGTGAGAGCATCCGGGAAGCTGTGGATTTCTACAAGATTGATCCGGAAACGGAACTGATCGTGATCTATGATGACATTTCACTGGCTCCAGGTAATCTGAGAATTCGGAAAAAAGGAAGTGCCGGAGGTCATAATGGGATGAAAAATATTATCCTTCATCTGGGTACTCAGGTCTTTTCAAGAATTCGTGTGGGTGTCGGAGAAAAGCCGGCAGGCTGGGATCTGGCAGACTATGTGCTGGGAGGCTTTTCCAAAGAGGATGAAGCTCTTGTGAAAGAAGCCTGTGAGCATGCAGTGGAAGCAGCAGCCGAGATTCTGACCGACGGACCGGACAAGGCGATGAACGACTTTAATTAAGGAGAGGTTTCATGGATACTTTTTATGAACCGCTGCTGCAGATGGAGACGTTTGCTCAGATCGAGGAGGCGTTGAAAAAAGATGAGGGTCTTACGCTGGTCACTGGCTGCGTGGACTCTCAGAAAACCCATCTGATGTACGGACTTGGCCGGGAATGGCCGGTTAAACTGATTCTTACCTATAGTGAACTGAAAGCAAAGGAAATCTTTGAGGAATACCAGAGTCTGAATGAAGATGTATTTTATTATCCTCCGAAAGATTTTCTCTTTTTTCATGCGGATATTCAGGGAAATGAACTGTTAAGACAGAGAGTAACGGCGGTGAGCCGTCTTCTGGGAGAACAGAAAGCTGTGATTATTACTACACTGGATGGCTGCATGGATCCGCTTCTGCCGCTTGAAGTGTTGAAAAAATATGTAATGACGATCGGTGTGGGAAGTGTACTGGAGACGGAGGCCATGAAACTTCGGCTGGTGCAGATGGGCTATGAACGGGTTGGCCAGGTGGAGATGCCGGGACAGTTTGCCATCCGTGGCGGAATCATTGACATTTATCCGCTGACGGAAGAATATCCGGTTCGTGTGGAACTGTGGGATGATGAGGTGGATTCGATCCGGAGTTTTGATGCAGAGAGCCAGCGTTCCCTTGAAAATATGGACGAACTGACACTTTATCCGGCGGCAGAACTGAATCCTGAAGAGCATCACTGTGAAGGTGTGAGCCTGCTGGATTATATGAAGCGGTTCCGCTCGCTTGTATTTCTGGATGAAGGCGTCCGGCTTCTGGAGCGCGGTGAGGCGGTGGAGAAGGAGTATCTCCAGAATTTTGAAAACCGTATGGAGAAGGGACAGATTCAGAAAAATCAGAAAAAAGAGATCTTCTCCTGTACGGAGATTCTGCATCGCCTGAACCGTATGCGCGGAGCTGCCCTTGCGACGCTGGAAAATTCTGATCATAGGCTGGAATTCAGGGGGCGCTACAGCATTGATGCGCGTTCTGTCCAGTCCTATAACAATCATTTTGAACTTCTGGTAAAAGACCTGAAACGCTGGAAAAAAGAAAAGTACAAAGTTGTGCTTCTGTGTGCTTCCAGAACGCGCGGAAAACGTCTGTCAGAGGATCTTTTAAGAGAAGAACTGAACGCATTTTACAGCGAAGATCCGGAACGTGTGGTACAGCAGGGAGAGATCATGGTGGTGCACGGGAACATCCGCCGGGGATATGAGTATCCGCTGATTCGTTTTGCAGTGATCTCAGAGACAGATGTATTCGGCCAGGAGCAGAAAAAGAAGAAAAAGAAACACAAAACCTATGAAGGCCGGAAAATTGCCAGCTTTACGGATCTGTCCATTGGAGATTATGTGGTACATGAGAATCATGGCCTCGGCATCTACCGCGGAATTGAGAAGATCGAGGTAGATCATACCATCAAAGATTATATGAAGATTGAGTACAGTAAAGGTTCCTATCTCTATATCCTGGCCACTCAGCTGGATGCGATTCAGAAATACAGCAGTTCCGAGGCGAATAAGACGCCGCGTCTTAATACACTCGGTGGATCAGACTGGAAGAAGACCCGCACGAAGGTAAAGGGTGCTGTGCAGGAAGTGGCAAAGGATCTGGTGGAGCTCTATGCGGCACGTCAGACAGAAAAAGGATATGTGTATGGGCCGGATACCGTCTGGCAGAAAGAGTTCGAGGAACTTTTTCCCTATGAAGAGACGGAAGACCAGCAGAAAGCCATTGAGGATACAAAGAGCGATATGGAGAGCGGCAAGATCATGGATCGTCTGGTCTGTGGTGACGTGGGATACGGAAAGACGGAAGTGGCGATACGTGCGGCATTCAAGGCTGTGCAGGAGAGCCGACAGGTTGTTTATCTGGTGCCGACAACCATTCTTGCACAGCAGCATTACAACACGTTTGTGCAGAGAATGAAAGAGTTCCCGGTACGGATCGATCTGCTGTGCCGTTTCCGGACACCTGCCCAGCAGAAGAAAACCATTGAGGACCTGAAGAAAGGTCTGGTGGATATCGTGATCGGTACCCACAGAGTGCTTTCCAAAGATGTGGAGTATAAAGATCTGGGACTTCTGATTATTGATGAGGAGCAGCGCTTTGGCGTGGCAGATAAAGAGAAGATCAAAAAACTTCGTACCAACATTGACGTGCTGACGCTGACGGCAACGCCGATTCCCAGAACCCTTCATATGAGTCTTGCAGGAATCCGTGATATGAGCGTTCTGGAAGAACCGCCCATGGATCGTATGCCGATCCAGACCTATGTCTGCGAATATGATGAGGAGATGGTGCGGGCGGCCATTCACCGGGAACTGGCAAGAGAAGGCCAGGTCTATTATGTCTATAACCGGGTGGAGACTATCGCGGAGACTGCGGCGAAGATTCAGGCGCTGGTACCGGAAGCCAATGTGGCATTTGCTCATGGTCAGATGAAGGAACATGAACTTGAACGGATTATGTATGATTTTATCCAGGGCGAAATTGATGTGCTGGTGGCGACGACTATTATTGAGACGGGAATGGATATTTCCAATGTTAATACGATCATTATCCATGATGCGGATAACATGGGACTCTCCCAGCTCTATCAGCTTCGCGGGCGTGTGGGAAGATCCAACCGGACAGCCTATGCATTTCTGATGTACCGACAGAACAAAATGTTGAAGGAAGTCGCAGAAAAGCGTCTTCACGCCATCCGTGAATATTCCGATCTGGGAAGCGGCTTTAAGATTGCTATGAGAGATATGGAGATCCGTGGTGTAGGTACACTTCTCGGACAGAGGCAGCACGGCCATATGCAGGCGGTGGGATATAATCTCTACTGTAAAATGCTTAATGAGGCGGTGCTTCGCCTGAGAGGCGGAAAAAATGTGGAAGACGACGATTTTGAGACAGTTGCGGATATTCAGACGGATGCATTTATCCCGGATTCTTATATCAAGAATGAAGCACTGAAGCTTGACATCTATCGGAGAATTGCCGCAGTGGAAAATAAAGAAGAGCAGGAGGATATGCTGGAAGAGCTGATTGACCGATTCGGAGATCCGCCAACAGCGGTGATGAACCTGCTGGAGATCACACTTCTGAGAGGACTGGCACACAGTCTGTATATTACGGAAGTGAAGGCGCGTCCGGATATGATTACATTTACCATGTATGAAAAAGCAAAAATCCGGGTGGATAAGATACCGGAACTTCTGGAACAGATGGGCGGAAATATGATGTTCCGGCATGCCGAACCGGCACAGTTTATCTGTAGACTCCAGGGAGGACGAAGAAGATTTTCCGGGACAATTCTGGAAATTACGAGAGAAGTGCTGGAAGAAATGTGTGTGCTGAGAGAAGAGGAGGAAAAGTAGTGAAGAAAAAATCAGGATGCTGGCTGATCATTTTGTGTATGCTGATTTCTCTTGCGGGATGTGGAAAGCAGGAGACTGCTTTGATTACCGGTTCCGGAGAGACGGTTTCACAGAGCAGTGAGATGGCGGCTGTGACCGTGAATGATGAGGAGATCAGTCTCAGGGAGTGGAACTTCTATGTCCGTATGAATCAGATGCAGTGGGAGAAAGAGGAACTGGAAGACGAAGGGGATGAGATGTGGAGCCAGGAAGTGGATGAAGAAGGCACAACCCTGGAAGAAAGCCTGAAAGAACAGGTGCTCGATACCCTTATACAGACGCATATCATGAATCAGCATGCAGAGGAGTATCAGGTAAGTCTTACAGAAGAAGAGACGGATAAATTGAAGGCGCGTGCAGATTCTTTTATGAAAGATTATCATGAGGCACTGCTTTCTTATGCGGGAGCAGATGCTGCGTTTGTGGAACAGATGCTGGCACAGACAGAACTGTCCGGAAAAGTGGCAGAAGCCATGACTCGTGATTTTGATCCGGGACTGTCGGAAGAAGATTATCGCAGGGAAGGAATCTGCTATGTCCTGATCTCCACCACCGGACTTCGGGATGAAGATGGAAATCTGACTCCTTTTACAGCGGAAGAAGTAGCGGAGCGCACAGCACTTGCAGAAATGCTGGTGCAGAAATCCCGCGCGGCGGGAAGCCTGAAGATAGAGGCGGAAGCAGAAGGACTGACGCCTATCGAATCCAGTATGGGTGCGGAAAACGGATTTGACGGGCAGGAACCGCTGATGCTGGATGCAGCACGCCGGCTGGAAGTCGGAGAGATCTCTGATCCGGTGGAGACGGAGGAAGGATGGTTCATCGTACAGCATACCAGTGACTATGATGAAGACGGTACCGAGTAC
>OKVK01001665.1_pt1 | contig 11067 bp, 7 predicted proteins | sample 1604771 | NCBI WGS metagenome assembly OKVK01 (sample SAMN01760906, study PRJEB22395) | human gut metagenome | reverse complement strand
GCTGCTGTCGCTGCTCCCGCTGCCGGTGCTGCTGCCGCTGAGGAAGAGAAGACTGAGTTCGACGTCGTTCTGAAGGCTGCTGGCGCCAACAAGATTGCTGTCATCAAGGTTGTCCGTGCTCTGACCGGCCTGGGCCTGAAGGAAGCCAAGGAACTCGTCGATGGCGCTCCGAAGAACCTCAAGGAAGGCGTCTCCAAGGACGAGGCCGAGAAGATCGCTGCCGAACTCAAGGAAGCTGGCGCAGAGGTCGAGGTCAAGTAAGTTTACTTGTTGCTCATCCAAAAACCGGACTGCACGGGTGCAGTCCGGTTTTTTTCAGTTTAAAAAACGACATTAATGACGACGCAAAGTAACGCACCAACTGCTGTTGGGATTACAGCGGACAGCAATGTCCACCAGATACTCCCTGTCTCACGTTTGATAGAAAGCAATGTAGTGCTGCACGGCCAGTGAAACACACAGAAAATAAGGCAGCAGATAGCTGTTTTTCCGGTTATGCCGTAGTTTATCAACTGCATGGCAGCGTCCAGCCCCTGTGCACCGCTCAGCGTATTCTGCTGTGTAAGCAACATCAGGATCACGGGAATTGCAAGTTCATTCGCCGGAATTGCAAATAGGAACCCCAGAAGAATCGCACCGTTCATGCCCATCAACTGTCCAACTCCATCCAGCGCATGTGCAATCCATTGCAGCAGGCTCTTTCCGCCCATCTGCCACACGCCAAACACCCACAGGAGCAATCCCGCAGGCGCAGCAACCAGCAACGCGCGAGAAAGAACATGTAGTGTCTTTACGAATATCGCGTCATTCAGGATCTTTTTCAGCCGCGGACGGCGATACGCAGGAAGTTCCAGAACAAACGGAGCACTGCTTTTTCTGCGCAGCGCTTTTCCGATGGCCGCCGAAACGAGTAAACTTCCGCTTGCGCCCACGCAGACTGCCGCTAGCAGGATCAACGCCAGCAGAACGCTGTTTTCATGCCTCAGCAGGACTGTTCCCATTGTCAGAAGCATCGGAAACCGGCCATTACACGGAATCATCGCATTCGTGCAGGCCGCAATCAGCTTTTCCTCGCGTGTTGTCATGATTCTGCATCCTGTTACACCGACTGCGTTACATCCCAGCCCCATGCACATCGTCAGGGCCTGACGGCCAGAGGTGCCGCAGCGCGCAAATTTGTGGTCGGTCAGGAATGAGGCGCGTGGAAGATATCCTGCGTCCTCCAGAACGGAAAACAGGAAAAAGAAAATTGCTGCAGGCGGCAGCATGACGGCTGTGACGCGCGCCGTCGTTGCATAGATGCCATTTATCAGCGCATCTGTAAGCCGCTGCGGACAGTGTGAACAGGCACGAATTAAAACCTGCTGCAGCCAGTCAAATCCGTTTTGCAACCATATTGAAAAAACATTGCTGCCTTCCAATGTCAGCCAGAATAAAATGGCCAGCAAAAAAAGAAATACGGCAGTGCCAGTATATTTTCCTGTCAGGATTCGATCTATTCGTATGTTGCGCTGTGAACCTCCGTTGCCTGTTGTTTGAACAACCTCTGCTGCAAGCTGCCTTGCATGGCGGACACAGTCAGCAGGTGTAAATTGGTCTGACAGATGCGTCGTACTTGTAATATAGCCGTCCGTCACGTCGCGAATCGTTTGCTGCAGACGGCGGATATCCTCCGCATTGCTTGCGCATGTACCAACGACAGGTACACCCAGCAGCATTTGTAGTGCACGAAGATCAATCTGGATTCCTCTTGCCTGCGCTTCATCCATTAGATTGACACATATGACCAGCTTTCTGCACCGCAACATCAACTGAAGCGCAAGCGACAAGCTTCGGGCAAGGCACGTCGCATCACAGACAGCAATTACGCAGGCATCTGTATGCGTATACAGATATTCCGCTGCAATGCGCTCCTCCTCTGATCCAGTTTTCAGCGAGTATGCCCCCGGAAGATCTGTTACGTCATATGTCTGCGCTGCGTAAGAGTATGTGCCGTGTGCAACTGCGACCGTCTTCCCTGGCCAGTTTCCTGTATGCTGATGCAGTCCGGTAAGCGCGTTGAAAATGCTGCTCTTTCCTACATTTGGATTTCCAGCCAGTGCAATGGGATATGGCTTAGTTTCCTTCCGGCTCATCTGACCGCCTCCACAATAATCTGTGCCGCATCCGTTTTCCGCAGTGCAAATACAGCGCCGCCGATCTCATATGCCACAGGCGACGCATGTGGTGCGCGATACAGGCAGCTGAGTTCTGTGTCAGGCAGCAGCCCCAGTTCTTCCATGTGCGACTTTGCATCATCCGGCATCAAAATTTCGCGCAGAATCCCGCGCTGCCCCGGACGCAGCGCATCCAAGCCCACCCGCTGTTTTTCCATGGGCGCCACTCCCCTTTCCGTTCTTCCGGTTTCTAATCCAGAATATACAGAAAAGCGCGATTTTGTGACAGCGCCATTGTTTTTGCCGCGGCTGCGTGGTATACTGGCTTAAGAATTTACTCGAGGTGTACTATGCTTCATAATTATCACACGCACACGTTCCGCAACCACCACACCATTGGAACGGAGCGCGAATATATTGAGTCTGCTATAAAAAACGGTTTCAGAACGCTAGGTTTTTCCGAGCATGCGCCATACCGGTTTCCGGATGGCTATATCTCTTATTTTCATATGTTTCCAGAGGATCTGGAGAACTATATCCAGACACTGCTGGCGCTGAAAGCAGAATACGCCGGACGCATTGAGATCCTGATTGGCTATGAGGCAGAGTTTTATCCCCGTTTTTTTGACGATTTTCTCAGGCGTATCACGCAGTATCCCGTTGACTATCTGCTGCTCGGCCAGCACTATATCCACAATGAGATCGATGGCGCCTATGTCTACGAACCGACGGACGATCCCAAAATATTGAAAGCTTATGTGGATCAGTGTATTGCAGGACTGGACATCGGTTTGTATACCTATCTGGCACATCCGGATTTGATCAACTTCACCGGCGCCGAAACGCTCTACCGCAAGGAGATGGAGCGATTGTGTCTCGCTGCAAAGGAGCGGAACATTCCGTTGGAACTCAACCTTCTGGGCCTGCGCGCAAACCGTACCTACCCTTCGGCACGCTTCTTCCATATTGCGAAAGCCTGCGACAGCACGATTGTGGTTGGTATCGATGCGCACGACCCAAGCTGCTTCTTTCAGCCGGACTCGTTTGCGCCGTATCAAGCACTTCTTTCGGAATGCGGGCTTGCCATAACAGACAATATCACGCTCCGCCCCGTCCGCAGATAATTGTCTCGATTGGAATATATTTTGTATCTGTGCAAAAACTAGAGAAAATTTGATCTGGTGAGGTGCAGGTATGAAAATTGCCTTTTTCGATGCCAAGCCGTATGACCGTCCGGGTTTTGACGCATACACAGCTGGGACGGGGCTGGAAATGAAGTATTTTGAGACAAAGCTGAACGAAGATACTGTTTCGTTGGCAAGCGGGTTTGACGGCGTATGTGTATTCGTCAATGATACGCTGAATGATGCCGTTGTTCGTGAATTGCATGCGTTTGGAGTCAGAGTGATCGCCCTGCGGTGTGCGGGATTCAACAATGTAGATATCCGAGCATGTTTCGGGAAAATCCGGGTATTCCGTGTCCCTGCGTACTCACCTTACGCTGTGGCAGAGCATGCAATGGCACTGCTGCTCACAGTCAACCGGCATACCAATAAGGCTTATATCCGCACCCGTGATTTTAATTTCAGCCTTTCCGGTCTTACCGGATTTGATCTGCACGGCAAGACAGTCGGCATTGTGGGAACCGGCAAAATCGGACGCACGTTTTCCGAGATCTGCAAGGGCTTCGGTATGCGGATTCTGGCATATGACAAATTTCCATCCCCTGATAATGGGTTATCCTATGTGCCGCTGCTGGAACTGCTGGCGCAGGCGGATGTGGTTTCGCTCCACTGCCCGCTGACTAGCGAGACACAGCATATGATTGACGCTGCCGCTATTGCTGGAATGAAGCCAGGCGTCGTGATCGTCAACACCTCCAGAGGTGCGCTGATCGACACAGAAGCGCTTATTGACGGACTTAAAAGCCGTAGGATCGGCGCTGCGTGCCTGGATGTTTACGAGGAGGAGAGCGACCTGTTCTACGAGGATCGCTCGGACAGCATTATTGAAGACGATGTGCTGGTGCGGCTGATTTCGATGCCCAATGTGATTGTCACGTCTCATCAAGCATTTTTAACTCGAGAGGCGCTGAATAACATTGCGGCGACAACGGTAGACAATTTGCTGAAATTCAAGCGCGGCGAAGCTGCATCGGATACCGAAGTCTGTTATCGCTGCGTGCAATAACTCCCCGCTTAAGATGTAAAAACCGCGCTGGGCCTCCCAGCGCGGTCATTTTATCTATTCAATTTTCTTTCGGCAACTTTCACGATTCTCCAATATTGCCCATGCAATCATGAAAAACGGCGTTGACAAGCACATGGAAATGCCGAAGAATGCCTGCATACAATACCCGAGTACCGCGCTGCCGCAGATGAGAACTGCAGGTTCCTCGCCTGCCGTTCTGACAAATCGAACAGCAGAGTATCCGAGTGCGGCCAGCCAGCAGAGAAGTGCAAAAATCCCCTGATTTGCAAGGATATTCAGATACTCGTTATGTGCCGTATCGATTCCGGAACGGCGCATAATATTCGTTGCCTCATCATAACGCTCGAAATACGCCGTGATGCGATGGGACAGCGTATCTGGACCGCCGCCAAACAGCGGCCGTTCCTTCACTGCCTGCCAGACGTTTTTCCAGATGAAGACTCGTCCGGAGCCGAATTCGTCTTCTGCACGGCCTTGCAAGATCTCATGCGCTTCGCCGAGCATCCCGGGCAATCCTGGGAGCAAAAATATCGCAAAAAAAGCTGTTGCCAGACTGCATCCGATCGTAATCGCCGCTGCGCGGCGCTTTTTTTCACCCAACGCCAGCGGAAGCGGCAGGACAAAACCCGCCGCAATGCCGAGCAGTCCAGCAGAAACATCCATCCAGATACTGACGGTCACACAAAGTGCCAGCGGCACAAGCAGCCAGTGGCGCCGAAGCTTCCATGCCCCATAGAAGAACGCAGGAACAGCTACGCACATCACAGCTGCCAACAGGTCCGCGTTGCCAATCGTCCCGAGATATGCCCCACTGTAGGCTGTTCCAGCGTCGGAATAACTCAGTCCATTCGGATACAGACCAAGCGGGTTTCCACCTGCCAGCTGCCAGAGCGACAGCAGACAGCACAGGCTCATTGCCGCTCCAAAAACGTCAAGCAGCCATTTTTTCGGACGTGCAAGCCGTCCAAGCAGCAGGAAGATTACACCATACAGCGCAAGCGTCAAAAATCCCTCTCGTCGGAGAAGGCCGAGCCATGTGTCTTTGCGCCATGGTGAAAGCAGTGAGGAGAGTAGGCTGCACAGCACATAGCCTAGCATCAGCCATTCTGCGGGCCTAACGGCACGCAACAGTTCACGAAATGGAACCGTTCTAATCTGCCGCATTACGAGTAGTTCCAGATACAGCAATGCGTTGGTTGCACAGTAGCCGATTGTCAAAATCAGAAACAATCGATATTTTGCTGCCGTGATCTTTGTATATCCGTCCGTTCCCGGCCAGAGGAGAAACACGCTCAGCATCAGTGCAAGATAGACATCCGTGACCCCTCCGAATAAATGGTGGTCAGTTCTTGCTTTGTTTTTCATTCGCGTTCAAAGGCAGCCTGCAGCGCACCGCAGAGCGGCAGACATGCGGAGGAGTCTGTCAAAAGGAAGACCTTTGCATATGACGGCACTTTAGACGTACTGGCGGCGAGAGTCAACTCATTCACGCCAGTGTCCGCTGCAATGATCTTCTGAATAGAAAGTCCCTCTAACACACCTTCGCTGTCATACAGAGCCAACAGGCAGGTGAAATCCGTTCTTGCTTCCGGGGTTCCAGCGTGCATGTCGCTCACGTCCACATCCAGCAGATATTGTGTCTGTCCGCCGACCGTATCGGCCCGCAGCGTTCCGGCGAAAGCCGCAGCGGAACTGGTTCGACTCAGCGTTGTGGGCCGAACGTCCGCAACGGCAATGCAGCTGCCGTCGTCATCAAGAAATACGGCGTCCAACAGATCAATCTTGCCGGGCACAGCGTTTTGAATTGTGATTTTTAAAAGCGCGATTTGGTCTGCGACCGGCGTTGCCGAGGCAAAGCTAGCGCGGATTCTGCCAGGTTCCGCATTGATCTGGCAGTTGCTCTCTGGCTCCGCCTGCGCAGAAAGGGACTGAGCATAAGTCAATGTAAAGCTTCCGCCGCAGACGACGCCGCGCCCTTGCAGAATGACGGACACAACTGCTGAGCCGTCTGCCTGGATTGCGCCGCCGACGGCCCACAGCTTGGGTGCGCGGGCAGACGGGAGTACAACATCGACGCTGCCATCTTCTGCGGACGCATCAAGCGGCTTCCCATCCGTGTCGTACATGCGCACGTTCGTCAGCGTGACGGCAGACGTCTCTCCCGCCGTACCGACCGTTCGGAACATGGCTGCACAAAGTTCTCCTGCGGAAATCGGCTGCTTGCCGCTGAAGCTGACGTGAACCGTTCCTAGTTCCGGCTCATTCCATGTCAAAAGATCTGCTGACGGGTGCAGCTTCAGAACAGCGGTCAGCTGCAAGCAGGAGGGGTCATATTGCAGCGTAAAATTCCCGCCTGCCGGAGATAACGTTCCTTCCAGCTTAATCGCCATGCGGACGGACTGCCGCTCTGCCGTCTGTTCACGGCTGAGGATCAGCCGGGCGGTGCTGCGGGAAACAGTTCCGTTTTCTACAGCAGCCGCAACGGAAGCGCCGTTTTCGCCGTACAGGCGAAGGTTTTTCAAAGTAACGGAACTGCCGCCTTCTGGCGTCGCTTTGGAAATGCGGAATTGCAGCGTACACAAGTCTGTATTCTCCAGTACAGCTGTCGATACGAATGCCATGAGCAGCAGACCAGGCTGTTCATGATTGAAGACGCACATTGCGCCTTCCACGCCGCTCCATTGGAGCAGTTCGATCTCTGCCGAGTCGTAGGCAAGTTCAAATCTGCCGCTGTTCACACTGCCGGTCAGACGGACCTGTACGGAAACTGTTTCGCCTGCACGGCCGCTGACCGAAGTGACCGTAAGCACGCGGCCCGCAGCCTGCGCGAATGGCGTGCAGAGTGTAATCAGCAGCATCAGGGCGAGAAGCAATGGGAAAAGTCTTTTTTTCATAGCGCTGCCCCCGTCAGTTGAGGTTCGGGATGAGTCTTGCGTCGTAGCGCAGGATCAGAATCGCGTCGCCTGCATCGACCAGACCGTCATGGTTGACATCTGCAGCAGCTTCCTGCTCCGGCGTGAGCGTAATCAGACCAACGGATGCACGCAGGCAGAGCAGCGCGTCGGCAGCGTCGATATAGCCGTCGCCGTTTACGTCACCAAGCTGCGCGGCGGCGGTAACGATGATTTTGATCTCGGCAGAATAGCCGCCATCAACCGTTGTAGCGGTGATTGTTGTTTCGCCGACGGACAGGGCCGTTACGATGCCTGTGCGGGAAACGGTCGCGGTCTGCTCGTCGCTGCTGACCCATGTCAGATTTTTGACGGTCGCGTCGTCCGGGGCGATGATGGGCTGGAGCGTGACGGTGCTGCCCATCATGAGCGTATGCGTCGGCTCGTCAAACCGGATGCCGGTCACGCGGACGCGTTCGGGCTGGACGGTCACGATGCAGCTGGCGCGGTAGTCCCCCGCTGCCGCCGTTACGACGGTAACGCCCGCAGCAAGCGGCGTGACCTTGCCGTCCTGACTGACGGTCGCGGCGATCTGGTTGCTGGACGTCCAGTGAATTGCTGCTTCTGTTCCCTCTGGTTTCAGCGTCGCGGTCAGCTGTTCAGCCTCTTCTCCGGCGTAAAGCGTCAGTGTGTACCGGTCGAGCGAGACACCGGTCAGGCCGGACTCACCGGGCTGTTCGCCGGTGACGGTGATGGTGACGGACGAAGTGGCTTCGCCGATGCTCGCCGTGATCACCGCCTCGCCCTGCCCGACGGCGACGACCTTGCCGTTGGAGAGCACGCGGAGAACGGAGTTATCAGAGCTTTTCCAGGATATATGGCAGATATAATCCTCCGGGCTTACAGCTGCCTCCAACTGCACGGAACTGCCGACGGAAAGAGACTGCGGCGCATTGGAAATCGAAATGCCTGACAGCAGCTTTTCTGACCAGCTAACATTGACACTTGTTTCGATTCGGTATTTATTCCCTTCTGCGTATCCGTTTGAAAATACAAGTTTTGCGCTCCCCTCCGGAGTGCTGGGTGCCGTCAGGTATCCCGTTTTTAAATCGTATGTCAGTGCTTCATCTTCGGACTCGACTTCCAAGCGGCTGCTAATCTCCGGACTGAACCACAGATCAAGGAATACGGATTCATTTGGGCGCGTGGTTATGGTGTCCGCTGCTCCGATTTCATCATTGTGGGTATAGTACCGAACGCGCGTTGTGCGTGTGGGTTCATTTTCAGAAGATTTTATTGATGCAGGTACGCTGAGATAGTAAACTCCGTCTGCGGGAACCTGGAAGCTGAAACTGGCATTATACGAATATGTAATTTGTTTTCCATCAGCGTCATAAACGCCAATGCTTTCATCTGGTTTACTTCCGCCCTCGTCGCGCTGAATCTGGACGACTTCTCCGGCCTTGTGCTCGCCGATGGAGAAATAGCCTGCCTTCCACACATCCTGCCACACTCTTTCTGTCAGCGGCGCAGCGGTTGCAATTGTGTCGTTATCCAACTGGGACACCAGCTTGTAACAAATGCTCAGTTCTTGTATGCGTGATGCACCATAGTTAGTATTCTGGGCTGATAGATAATAGGTACCCGGTTCCAGATTACAAGAATAGCGCACCGCACTTGGCTGCGATGTAGTGCCTATATCAGTCAGATAAAGCTTACTGTCATCCTGACCGCTAAAATACGCTTCCCGGTATAGATAGAACCATACATGCTCATATTCATTGCCAGTGTCCCTCTTAGCTATATCCAGCAGCAAAGTTTTCTGACTGCCCTCCGGCACGGTAAACCGGAACCATTCTGTATCATTCGGCGCAGAAAGATCAAACGCCTGCACAAAGTCCTCGTAAAGCGGTGTGGCGCGGTACCATACATCATTATCTTCGATTTCATCCGGCGGGAGCAGGGAAATCATCGTCGAGTAGATTTTCTCGCTGGATCCGCCATCCATTTTAATATAATAAAGTCCTTTTTCGCCGAGTTTCCAATAGAGATTCTCTGCAGATTTTCCCCATGAAGTATTCTCAGACCAGATCACCCTTGCCTCATCTCCGTACTCTACAAGGGTCTGCCCAATATAAACCATGGCCTGTATCCCCTTGCAATCGGAGCTGACATGCAGCGTCATGTGATCCTCCGGAACGGTAAAACAGAACCAATCCGCGTCGCCGCTGGGCAAAACATGGGAGATCAGCTGGCCCGGCTCGATATAGGCCGCGTCGAGCCAGGTATCGTTGCTTTCATAGGGGTCGTCGCCGCCTTCCTCTACGCGGATACGGAGTGCTGCACGCTGGACTGAAGCATTATATTGATACTTCGGGTATAGCCTGACGGCATACTGTCCTTGCTGGCTGCACGAAAAGACGCGCGTATGCCGGAAGCTTACCTTGGTTTTGGAGGCGGCGACAGTTCCGTCCGGCGCGTAGATTTCATAGCAGACGTTTTCCGGGTCTTCAAGGTCAAAATCCAGCAGGCGAAGCGTATAGAGCTTCACCTGTCCGTCCTCCGGAGCGGCTTCAAAACTGAACCAGTCCTCATCGCCGATGCCGCCGAGGGTGAACGTCTCGTCCGTGCCGATCAGCAGCGGTGTGGCTGTCTGCATCGTATCGTTCGGCTCATGTCCGTCTCCGTCGAGAAGCTGCACGGACATCGTTCTCGTAATGCTCGGTGAACTGCTGCTCCATTCTTCCAGCGTAAATGTGTAGCGACCCGGCTGCCCGGCATGCAGATAATATACGCCGTTTTTTTCCACAATGAGGCTGTTATTATTCTGCCACTGGATGTCAAATCTGCCTCGGCTGGCATAGGAAAAGCCGCCGATGGTCAGCGCAATATCCTGTCCGGGCTTTGTTGTCGTAATTGCAAATTTATCGCAATCGCCGCTGTCAAGCGTGAAGCTGATGGTGTCGCCGTCGTGCAGCTCGGTCGGCGTTACATCGTTCGGTTCCTGCTCGTCATTTTTATATTCACGCAGCGTAAACTGAACGTTCTGTGTTTCTCCCTGCTTCAAATTATAATAGGATACGAGAACCAGTTGCTCTCCAGCCTCGTTTACGCTGAAAATGCGCTTTCCCGCTACATTTGCCGAGTCGCTGCCACCGATATAAAAACCAGTGGAATTGCTATTCCAATCGAAGCTCTGTGAATCGAGCAGGACACGCGTTCCGGCGACCGGTACGTCCAGATAGAGCTCATAACGGCTCACGCTGTCTGAAAAAGTCAGTTCTACCGGCTGATCCAGCTCAATATAGGTCTTTTCATTGGCTGCAAACACCGTTCCGCACAGCAGCAGAAGCAGCGTCAGCAGCATCCATGTCCATCTTCCAACTCGTTTCATGGTTCAGGCTCCTTTTCTTGTATCTGTCTGCTTACAGTATACTGCGCTTTTCTCCTGACTTCAACCATGGTTTGCTGCAAAACCGGATAAAAACCGCCTCCGCAGCACGGAATGGCTGCGGAGGCGGTTTTTCAGGACAGAAGCATCTTGTCGTTGGCTTCGTCGCTGCCGCTGGCGCGGGAGAACATGGCGAGAAGATCCGGGACGGTCAGTTTTTTCTTTTCCTCGCCGGATACATCCACGACAACCTGCCCAGCGTCCATCATGATGAGACGGTTTCCGTGGGCAATGGCGTCCTTCATGTTGTGTGTGATCATCAGCGTGGTCAGCCCGTGCTCCTGCACGATGCGGTCAGACAGGTCAAGCACCTTTTCTGCCGTGCGCGGGTCGAGCGCGGCGGAAAAGGTGCTTGACC
>OKVK01001656.1_pt1 | contig 11095 bp, 7 predicted proteins | sample 1604771 | NCBI WGS metagenome assembly OKVK01 (sample SAMN01760906, study PRJEB22395) | human gut metagenome | reverse complement strand
CTTTCCACCAAGGATAGAAAGACCGTCTATGATGTACTTGATCTCTTGGTTAGAGGTTTGTCCAAATAACTCCAAAGTTCGGCTTTGCGCCGAACTTTTTTCTAAACTGGAACAATTAAGAAAGCAGCCGGAAACGGCTGCTTTTCCTTTACGCTGATGAAGAGTGATGAGGTGGTCGAGGTTATGTAAATACGCTCCTATTTTCTTCTGCTCATTACAGCTTGGGAATATAATTTTCTTTGCCAAAAGTTCATCTTTTGTTACTCCCTTAATAGATGTACCTTGAACTTCATTTGATACTGATTGCATCATCTTAAACAAAGCATATACTGTAAATTCGGGATCTATGTTTAATCCGCTTAAAGACAAAAAATCTTGACTTGTAGCATAAGAAAATGGCATAAAAGCAAGCTTTCCCACTCCTACTCGTGTTACTATTGCTATTGAATTTTGAGGTACTAATTTAGTTGCGGATTTACTAACGGCTTCTTGTGAAATGCACTTTCTCGGCCTAACATCAAACAAGCATTCATCTATCAAATCCGATGATTGAATCCACGGAATATCCCCCTTCCAAAATTCTTCATTAGATGTTTTTGGTGTACCACCGCCATAGGTTTCTGTTGCTATCTCCCCCAACTTACGCTGTTCCCAAGGGTCAGTAAATCCCTTAAAGCGAATTTCGGGGTAATTGCTGCCATTTTGAGGGAACATCTTTTCGAGCATCGACTTTTTCACATTCGTCAACTTTTCAAACTTACGCTGATGAAGGGTGATAAGGTTGTCAAGCTGGCTGAAATACTGTCCAATCATCTTTTGCTCATCAAGTGATGGAAGTGAAACGGCTATTTCCATAACCTTGTTTTTTGAAATATTGTATCGTGAGATACCTTGTGCCAACAAAATAATCTTTGCTCTTGTAGACTCAGAGCGTAGCATATACGCAAGATAGTAGCTGTCTATTTTTTCTGAAGGACGAAAGCCGAAGCAAAAGCTGTTAAGATAAGTTTTTCCCCGTTTTTCAAGCAGAATAGAGGACATTCCTACTTCTTCGGGTGTTTCGGACGAAGTGGTAAAAAACACATCTCCAACTTCAACTTCATTTTGCTTAGGGTCGATTTCTATCGGTTCGGTCATTTCTGGATTGCTGATGGGATTTGAAAAGACATTCATATAAGTCACAAATCGAGCCTGTCCGTGACCAAAATCGTCTTTTGTTTTTCCCGATAAGCCTGTGTATGTTTGCCCCATCTCTCCGAGCTTACGCTGTTCCCAAGCGTCTGAGAATCCTTTGAAGCGAATTGCGGGAGCATCTGATTTTTTCGTCATTCTGCACTACCTCCCAGCAATTTCTTCAACTCTTTAAGTCCCAGCATATCATACTCATTACCCTCAAGGTCATCGATCATTCCCGAAAGCGTTGCTTCGGTTTCGCTGATCTGCTGTTCGACCTCGAAGAAAGTTGTAGCATACTTGTTTTGAAGGGCTTGAATTTTGCTCACCAAGCTGTCGATTACGGTATCAGGCAGTTTGTGAATGCTCTCAATGAGAGGAGCAATCCACTTCTTTTCGAGCAAATCCAAAGCCTGCTCATCGCTCAGACTTTCAATCGTATCCTTTGTTTTTGCCTGCAACGCAGCACTCTTTGCCTTGATCTCCGCCTTGATTTCTTTCTCACTCTTGATCAAAGACTCAACCTTTTCTAAGAGTGTACGAAGCGCAACGCTTTCAGGAGAACGGTCTTTCTTCAGTTCCTTAATCTTTTTGGATACTTCTTTCGGAACGAAAGCATCGCCTTCCTCGGTGAGAACATCGTTGCAGCTCTCTTTATCCTCCTCTGTCATTTCATCAAGGATAGACTCATACTCAGAAGGGATTTCCGCCAAACGGCTTTCCAAACCGTGAAGCTCGTCCGTTTCTGCGGAGAGCAAAGTCGCCTGAACCAAGTCGAACGGGATAATATGACCTACCCAGCCCTCTTGAACTTCCTGATCTTTACCGTCCTTTTTCTTGATGACAAGGTTCGGATCGACCTTCTTTGTTGCAGCAAAGCCTTCGGTTTGCAACATTTCGAGGTCGATGGAAATACCTGTCCAATCGTCGTCAAGAAGCTGGAACGCCGCATATTTGTCGATAAGAGGAATTTCCTTCAATCGCTCGAAAATATCAGCACTTAGAACGGTTTCAGCCTTAGAGATTTCGATGCTTCCCATCCGGTCGATAAGTTCTTCTTTCAGGAACGCCGGAAAAGTGGAAAAGGCAGCGTTAAAAGCATTCTCAAAGCCGACCACATCAGGATGGCTCTTGATGGCACTCTTAATATCAGGGGTAGACACATTCACATAAGGAATGCCACTCTCGGTGAACAACGCCTTTTTCAGTGCAGGGAACGCCGTCCAGAATTCGCTCATCTCGTCAATTTCTGCTGTCGGGATACCGCCAAACATAGACGCATAGACATCCCAATGCTCGGCAGCTTCAGAGGAATCAACATAGCGAGGAATGTTCAAGTTATAATCATTGCTGCGAATTTCTTCACGACTGACTACTCGTGAAAACTTCGGAATGCTTTCACGCTTTATAAAGGTATCTGCTATGCGTTTAATGTCAGACGCACGGAGCTTGTTATTCTTACCCTCTTTGATAAAGCCCTTGGATGCATCGATGATAAGGACATCGGTATTCTCGCGCTTTTGGCGCAGCACCATAATGATGGTGGGTATTCCTGTCCCGAAGAAGATATTTGCAGGAAGTCCGATAATGGCGTCGATATGGTTATTCTCAATCAGGTTCTTTCTGATTTCACCTTCCTCACCGCCACGGAACAGTACGCCGTGGGGAAGAACGATTGTCATAATGCCGTCCGGCTTGATATGGAACAGATCGTGAAGCAGGAAAGCATAGTCGGCTTTTCCTTTGGGAGCAAGTCCAAAACGAGCATAACGAGGATCACCCTCTTTGTTGGACGGGTCCCAAGCCTGCGAATACGGCGGATTGGACACGACCGCATCCACATAGAGAGGATTATAGGTATTCACCGGATCATTTTCGTCAAAGTACGGCCAATCCTCCTCAAGAGTATCGCCGTTACGAGTGACGATATTATCCGGTTTGATGCCACGCATAACCAAATTCATCCGGGTCAGGTTGTAGGTGTTCTCCTTCAATTCCTGAGCGAAGTATTTGATGTTGTTGTCATCGGTCATATATTTGGCAACGCTCTGACCGATATTGATAAGCAACGATCCCGAACCGCTTGTCGGGTCGTAAATTTTGATTTCGCTTTTGCCCTTCAAGTGGCTTGCAACGATTTCAGACATCAGCAGAGATACCTCGTGCGGGGTGTAGAACTCGCCTGCCTTCTTTCCGGCATTAGCCGCAAAGTTACTGATAAGATATTCGTAGATAAAGCCGAGAACATCGTAGTCCTGCTTGCCGTCCATAGGAATATCCTTTATCAGCGTCAGAAGCCCGCTGATTGCTTTTGTTTGCGAACCGGAGCTATCGCCAAGTTTGGAAAGACCTGTTTGCAAAGTGTCGAACACCTTATCAAACACCTTTTTGTGCGTGTTGGAAATCAACCGGCTGAACGCAGAGAGTGCATCACGGACATTTGAAACATCAAAGTCCTTACCCATCGAGAGCCAAGTAGAAAAGAGGTCTTTATAGGCAATAAAGTAGCCGATATTCTCTTGAACCCACTTAACCGTTTCGTCATCTTCTTCTGATACGGTTTTCAGAAGTTCGTCGTCATAGTCATTTTCCTTCAAGAATTTGATTTCTTTATCAGATAGATACTTGTAAAAGATAAAGCCAAGTATGTAATCCTTATATTCATTCGCTTCGATTTTGGAACGCATTTGGTTTGCGGAAGCCCATATTTTCTGAGCAAGCTGTTGCTTATTCATCCTGTGAACCCATCCTTTTTCTTTTTTAAGGGCAATATACTACCCCACTGTTATGATACAACAATTAGTGTCCCTTAAAACGGACTCACTTCTCGTCGGGAACAAACTCCATAATGTCGTCAGTCGTGCAATTCAAAGCTGAGCAGATTTTTCCCAACACTTCAGTGCTTACATTCTCATCACGACTGAGCTTATTGATTGCGTATTTAGTGAGTCCAGCAGCTTCCTGCAAATCTCTTTTCTTCATATCTCGATCAAGCAGAATGTGCCAAAGTTTTTTATAGCTTACAGCCATCGTATCATTCCTTTCTCTCAACCTGCGAGTAAGTGCTAAAACACATCTTATATTATAGCATATAATCCCGAATTAGCAACAATAAATCCCGAAATTTCAAACTTACTTCCCATATTTCACACCTGAATAAGCTCGACTGCGACCGGATAGCTTGGGAACAGCGTAAGGCTATTGATATAGCTGACTACTCGAAGGGAAATGGCTACTCAAAAGGCGATTTGACTGATGCCGGAACCCCAATTATTCTGTATGGCAGACTTTACACCAAGTACCAGTTTGCAATCAGTGAAGTGGACACTTTTGCATTTCCCCGAAATGGTGCGGTTTATAGTCAAGGAAACGAAGTCATAGTCCCGGCATCAGGGGAAACCGCAGAGGATATTGCACGAGCGTCAGCCGTTGAAAAATCAGGGGTTTTGCTGGGTGGCGACCTTAATATCCTCAGACCATTTGATTTTATAAACCCATTGTTTTTAGCTCTTGCTATCTCCAATGGAGAACCGCAAAAGGAACTTGCTAAAAAGGCACAAGGAAAGTCTGTCGTTCATATCCATAACACTGATATTCAAGAGGTGACGATAGCTTATCCTTCAAGAACAGAGCAAGACCGAATTGTCAGCGTTTTTCGCCAGCTCGACAACCTTATCACCCTTCATCAGCGTGAGTTGGAAAAGCTCCAAAATATCAAGAAATCTATGCTTGAAAAGATGTTCGTGTGACATCAATTTAGCAGGAAGGAGGAAATCGAATGACATTCCAAAAAGAAGCGGACTTTGAGGAAGCCCTGATTAAAGTCTTGGCGGATAAAGGCTGGGAAAAAGAAGTTATCAAGAACCCAACCGAGCAAGACCTCATCCGAAATTGGGCAAAGATCCTGTATGATAACAACCGTGGAATTGACCGCTTGAATAACTATCCTCTTACGGATGGCGAAATGCAGCAGATCATCGAGCAGATCACGGAACTTAGAACCCCGTTGAAACTCAATGGCTTTATCAACGGAAAAACTGTGTCCATCAAGCGTGATAACCCTGATGATAAGCTCCATTTTGGCACTGAAATCAGCTTGAAAATATATGATCGCAGGGAAATCGCCGCTGGACAGAGCCGGTATCAGATCGTACAGCAACCAGTCTTTCCGAGCAAGTCAAAAATGCTGAATGATCGTCGTGGCGATTTGATGCTGCTCATCAATGGTATGCCGGTCATACATATTGAGCTGAAGCGCAGCGGTGTCCCCGTCAGTCAAGCATATAATCAGATTGAGAAATACTCATTTGAGGGCGTTTTTACCGGATTGTTCTCGCTCGTTCAGGTGTTTGTAGCAATGAACCCTGAAGAAACTCGTTATTTTGCGAATCCCGGACCTGACGGAAAGTTCAATACGGATTACTATTTCCATTGGGCTGACTTCAATAACGAACCTATCAACGATTGGAAAGCTATCGCCTCCTCGCTGCTGTCCATCCCTATGGCGCACCAGCTCATTGGGTTTTATACTGTTGCCGACAATGCTGACGGTGTTCTGAAGGTAATGCGAAGCTACCAGTATTACGCAGCCAGCGCAATTTCCGATGTTGTGTCTAAAACGAAGTGGGACAGCGGTAAGCAGCGTGGTGGCTACATTTGGCATACCACCGGCTCAGGCAAGACGATGACGAGCTTTAAGTCGGCTCAGTTGATTGCAAACTCCAATGATGCAGATAAGGTTATTTTCCTTACCGACCGTATTGAGTTAGGAACGCAGTCGCTCAAGGAATATCGGGCATTTGCGGACGAGAACGAAACCGTGCAGGCAACAGAGAACACATATGTCCTTTTGACTAAGCTGAAAAGCAACGCAACGGCAGATACCCTAATTGTTACCTCTATTCAGAAGATGAGCAATATCCGAGATGAGGACGGAGGACTTAATGCAAGCGACATTGAAATAATCAACGGTAAACGGCTTGTTTTTATTGTTGACGAAGCTCATCGTTCAACTTTTGGAGATATGCTATCCATCATCAAGGAAACATTCCCCAATGCCATCTTCTTTGGCTTTACCGGCACACCGGTGTTTGAGGAGAATGCAAAGAAAAACAATGCCCAAACAGATGTTTTTGGCAATGAACTCCACAGATATAGCATTGCTGATGGTATCAGGGATAAGAATGTGCTTGGATTTGATCCTTATAAAGTCCTGACATTCCGTGACAAGGATGTCCGCAAGGTGGTTGCTTTGGAAAAAGCAAAAGCGGCAACCGAAGAAGAAGCAATCAGCGATCCGAAAAAGGCAAAAATATTCTATGAGTATATGGACTCCTCCACCGTCAAGATGGCTGGTTTCTTAGGCGATGACGGTAAATGGGTCAAGGGCATTGAAGATTATCTTCCAAAGACTCAGTACCTTTCCTCGGAGCATCAAAGCAAGGTTGTTGAGGATATTCAAGAAAACTGGCTTACTTTGAGCCATAACGGGAAATTCCACGCAATCTTTGCAACGAGCAGCATCCCCGAAGCAATAGACTACTATCGACTGTTGAAGGCTGCAATGCCGGAGCTAAGGATCAGTTGCCTTTTTGACCCCAATATCAGCAATGAAGATGGGGATTACAAAGAATACAGGGGGCAGCCGATTGCCTTCTACAAAGAGCAAGGTTTGATTGAAATCCTCACTGACTATAATACGATGTTTGGTCAGGATTTTTCGATTGCTACACACGCTCGCTTCAAAAAAGACCTTTCCCTACGCCTTGCCCACAAAGAGCAGTATAAGCGGGTTGAAAGAGAGCCTGAGAAGCAGCTCGACCTCCTGATTGTAGTGGATCAGATGCTTACCGGCTTTGACTCTAAGTGGGTCAACACGCTATATATGGACAAGATACTGGAGTATGAGAACATCATTCAGGCATTTTCCAGAACCAACAGACTTTTCGGACCCGATAAGCCTTTTGGCATTATCAGATATTATCGCAAGCCGCATACGATGGAGCAGAATGTGAGCAAAGCTGTTAAGCTCTATTCCGGCGATAGACCGATAGGTCTGTTCGTTGAAAAACTGTCTTACAACCTCGGAAAGCTCAACGCTGTGTTTGATGATATTGCCTATTTGTTCAAGAATGCCGGTATCCCTGACTTTGAAAAGCTGCCTGCGGACGGAACCGTAAGAGCTAAGTTCGCCTCGCTGTTTAGAGATTTCAACGGATACCTTGAAGCTGCTAAAATCCAAGGATTTAGGTGGGACAAACACACCTACTCATTCAAGGATGAGGAAAGCGGAAATTCGATTGAAATTACAATGGAGTTCGATGAGAACGCATTTTTGATTTTGGCACAGCGTTATAAAGAGCTTTCCGCCGCTTCTTCCGATGATCCCGGATCACAAGACATAGATATACCATACGATCTTGTAGGATACCTGACTGAAATTGACACAGGGGTTATCGATGCCGATTATATGAACAGTCGCTTCGATAAGTACCTCAAATTGATTCGACAGGAAGGTTCTTCCGAGGAATCTATTGAGCAAGCAAAGGCAGAACTTCACAAGACTTTTGCTGCCCTAACGCAAGAGGAGCAGAAATACGCAAATATCTTTCTGCACGACATTGAGCGAGGCGATGTCATTGCCGAGGACGGAAAAACGCTTCGTGACTACATCACGGAGTATCAGTTTAGAGCAAAAGATGACCAAATTCACCGTTTTGCGACCATCTTCGGTCTTGATGAGGATAAACTCAGGAATATGATGGGGCTTAACCTGAATGAAGCGACTATCAATGAGTTTGGCAGGTTTGACGAGCTGAAAAAGAGCGTCGATAAGACCAAAGCAAAAGCGTTCTTTGAAGCATATGAACAAACCAAGTTGATTCCGCCAAAGGTCAATATGAAAACGGATCAGCTTTTGCGGCAGTTCATTCTTACCGGTGGATTTGAGGTTGATATGCCGTAATGAGTGCCATCACCGCTAAAGCAAGCCGAAAAATGAAAAAATATGCGGTCTTAACAAGAGAGCCAAGGTGTTTCCTTGGCTCTTTTGATTTTTCTTGGGAACAGCGTAAGTTGGGAGATATTGCTGACATTGTGGGTGGTGGAACCCCAAGTACAGGAAATCAGAGCTATTGGGACGGTGATATTGATTGGTATGCACCTGCTGAAATTGCGGATCAAATCTATGCAAATTCGAGTCAAAAAAAGATAACCGGCTTGGGTTATGAGAATAGTTCAGCTAAAATGCTTCCTCCCGGTACAGTCCTGTTTACATCTCGTGCAGGGATCGGGAAAACAGCCATTTTAACCCGAAAAGGCTGCACTAATCAGGGATTTCAGTCAATTGTCCCACATCGTGGAGAGCTTGACTCTTACTTCATTTTTTCTCGAACCGGAGAATTAAAACGATATGGAGAGCTTGTTGGGGCTGGATCAACTTTCGTCGAGGTTTCGGGAAAGCAAATGGCTGTAATGGAGCTGATGATGCCGCCAACGATGCGAGAACAACAGACTATTGGAGGTTTCTTTCAGCAGCTCGACCACCTTATCACCCTTCATCAGCGTAAATGTGCAAATTTATGCAGCCCTTCTCAGGTAGTTTTCTCTCTGTTATTTGCGACTTCAACTTTTTCTTGGGAACAGCGTAAGCTATCCGAAATTACAGATAAAGTCACGGAGAAAAATGCCGGACTACAATATGTAGAAACATTTACAAACTCTGCTGAGTTCGGAATTATAAGTCAAAGAGATTTCTTTGACCACGATATAGCAAAGCTGGGCAGCTTGGATGGGTACTACATTGTAAAAAACGAGGACTTTGTTTATAACCCTCGTATCTCTACTTCCGCACCAGTTGGACCGATAAACCGCAATAAACTTGGAAGAACGGGCGTAATGTCACCGTTATATACCGTCTTTCGCCCGCACGATATTGACACGACTTATTTGGAGTACTTTTTCAAGTGCGGCTATTGGCATTCTTTTATGAATTTCAATGGTGATTCCGGCGCAAGGTCTGACAGGTTCTCGATTAGAGACAATGTGTTTTTTCAAATGCCTATACCTATACCAGATATAGATGAGCAGAGAAAAATTGGCGAGCTACTAACTTGCCTTGACAACCTTATCACCCTTCATCAGCGTGAGTGCATTTCCTTTACCGGAAGGGCGGACAGGCTTATCCTGACCGCAAATAAAAAGCGAACTACTTCTTCTTGGGAACAGCGTAAGCTCGGTGATATTGGTAAAGCTCGCTCTGGAGTAGGCTTTCCCGATGCCGACCAAGGCGGGGTAACCGGTGTTACCGTTCTTCAAAGTATCCGATATGAACTTAGACGGCAATGAGAATGAAATGATTGTTGCTAATAACTATGTTACAGCAGAACAGATTGCTGATCATAGGTGGTCGCCCATTACGGAATTGCCAGCAATTTTCTTTGCAAAGGTTGGAGCTGCTGTGATGCTAAATCGCAAGCGTTTATGCCGTTTTCCGTTCCTTTTGGACAACAACACAATGGCATATTCTCTCAGTCCAACGAAGTGGGACGCAGACTTTGCAAAGGCTCTGTTTGGAACGGTTGATTTGACTTCCTTGGTTCAAGTCGGAGCGTTACCGTCTTACAATGCCGGAGATGTTGAATCAATGGGAATATATCTGCCGAGCCTTTTTGAGCAAGAGCAGATTGGAGCTTTCTTCAAGCTCCTCGACAACCTTATCACCCTTCATCAGCGTAAGCCATTTTTAATGAAATGGAGGACTTCTGATGCTAACAGAAACCAAACGAACAGACTTGTTCTGTGAATATTATGCAAAATGGATTACGGTGTATAAGAAGGGCGCAATCAGAAAGGTGACGATGGATAAGTACCTAATGACGCAGAAATGGCTCGTTAAGCTCGTCCCAAACCTGAGAGTATGTGATATGAACCGGATCGCTTATCAGCAGCTGTTGAACGACTATGCTGAGTTCCACGAGCGCCAAACCACGATGGATTTTCACCACCAGCTCAAGGGAGCTATTCTTGATGCTGTTGATGAGGGCTTGATTGAAAGAGATCCTACTCGCAAGGCAATCATCAAGGGGAAGCCACCGGTTGCTAAAAAAATTAAGTATCTCAATCAGTTTGAGCTACATACGCTGCTGATCTCGCTCGACCTGAAGGATAAGGTGAATTGGGACTACTTTATCCTATTGGTAGCAAAGACAGGGATGCGCTTTTCTGAAGCACTGGCTCTTACCCCGAAAGACTTCGACTTTGCCCATCAAACACTGTCCATAAGCAAGACTTGGGACTACAAGGGAAAGGGCGGCTTCCAGCCTACGAAGAACAAGTCGTCTGTGCGGAAAATTCAAATTGACTGGCAAACCGTCATTCAATTCTCTGAATTAGTAAAGCACCTTCCCGAAGATAAGCCCATCTTTGTCAACTCCACTGTCTATAATTCGACGGTGAACGACATTCTCGGTAGGCATTGCAAAGCCTGTAACATCCCTGTCATCTCTGTCCACGGACTGCGGCATACACACGCCTCTTTGCTGTTGTTTACGGGCGTTTCCATTGCGAGCGTTGCCCGCCGTCTTGGACATTCAAGTATGACCACTACGCAAAAAACCTATCTGCACATCATTCAGGAACTTGAAAACAAAGACATCGACTTGGTGATGCGCTCTCTTTCGGGTTTGAGCTAAAAAAACAAAACCGGCTTGCGCTGATTAAAGGTGATAAAAAAGATGCCATCCGAAAGGGTGGCATCTTAGTTATTTGTCGTATCTTAGAAAATCGTTACAGTGTTCCTGTTGGCGCAAACGGTAGCCTTGAGAGATCAGCGTATCGGCTTTTAGAGCGACAAGATTAATATCTGAGTTCAATGTCCGTGCGATCTGCTGCGTGTCGTATCCTCTTTCCGCAAGTTCAAGGA
>OKVK01001655.1_pt1 | contig 11105 bp, 10 predicted proteins | sample 1604771 | NCBI WGS metagenome assembly OKVK01 (sample SAMN01760906, study PRJEB22395) | human gut metagenome | reverse complement strand
CGTTGGGGCAGAAGGTATCGACTTGCGGTGCGCCACAAATCCGGCGGCACCGTGGCGGTCTTGGCATGGATACACCCCCCTCGTTTTCGGCATATACCGATTATAGCGCTTTGGGCAGAAAAAAGCAATCTTCTTTTCAAACGCCACTGCAATTTCCGTCCTCATATAGATACGGACTGATATTCGGAGTCGAATGCAACAAGTGAGCTATCCTCAAGTTAGATACTTCACGAAAAGAAGCGACGCCTGAACGAGTGCCCATGGCACTCGTTTTTTGTTGCAATGCAACGCGGGTTAAAACATTTTTGATACGCTATAAACAAACACAATTCGATAAATGACTTGAACCGCAGAGCAAAAAACATAATTTTCTGTATTATAGCATAAACCCATGTATGCCTTCAAGGCAAACGGCGTAAAATCGTGGGTTATTTTTCTTCGGTCATCACCTAAAATAATCATAAGATAGGTGGTGAATATCATATGGACACACAATTCGTGCGTGATCGAATTACTCAGCTGAGATTAAAAAAGGGTGTCTCTGAATATCAAATGAGTTATGATCTCGGGCATAGCAGAAGCTATGTTTATAACATATCCTCTGGCAAATCGTTGCCACCTATGGCAGAATTTCTTCAAATCTGTAACTATTTTGATATTACACCAAGCCAATTCTTCGATGAATCCGAAGAAAATCCCGCACTCCTGCAAACGGCCATTGAAGAATTGCGAAAGCTGAATGACGATGACTTAATGCTCATCATCGGCAATATTCGTCGGCTGACCCGTGAGTGACCATTCCCTGAAATAACACATTTGTAAGTACAGAGAAACCGCAAGGCATCGGTGTATAATCCATGCCTTGCGGGATTTTGCTTTATAGAGGTGATTTGCATTGAAGCATGAGAGAAAAACAATTTGCAGTTCTAACTCTGGGTAACACGCCGGAATTGCATAGTATATCACCACAAAGTACACATCATTTGATTGCCATATACCATACTGATGAGTTCTACAAGGATAATCAAATGAGGTGTAAACTAATAACATAGTAGGTGGTATATATGTTCAATGCATAAAACCGAATCCGGCAGCGGATGGCCGAGCGTGGATGGACTATTTATCGATTAGCGCAGGAATCTGGTCTGTCGCAGACAACGATCAGCAATATCTTCAAGAGAAATAACCAGCCGTCCCTGCCAACGGTAAATGCGATTTGTGACGCTTGCGGAATCACACTGGCGCAGTTCTTTACGGAGAACGATACGGCAAATTCACCTAACGCCAAGAGTGAATTAGATAATAGTGTTGCGGCTCTCAAGGAGGATCAGCGCGAGGCGCTTGCCGCATTCATCAAGACAATCGTATAGTACATAACCGCTCAGCCATACTGTGCGGCTCACAGCAGAGGCTGCCCGAGTTACATTGGACGGTCTCTGTATTTTTTTACAAATCAAAGGGGGCATATTCATGAGCAGCGAAATCATGCAGGAAACCACACTGCTTGTTGAATGCAGTGCGTTTCATCGTGGAATGAGCGTATTGGAGGCCAGTCTGCGAAACACCGAGGATTCAGACTCTATCATCAGTGGCCTTCTGAAGGGTGCGGCTGAGTTTTATGGCGCATCAAGAGCCTCTGTGGTGGAAGCTGACTGGGATCTTGGAATCGGCGTTATTACCTATGAATGGTGCAAAGATGGTGTGTCGGCGCAGAGAGATATGCTCCAGTGCCTGCCCATGGAGAAGTTCCCGAGATGGAGGAAAGCACTTCGGCCAATAAACCGGTCGCGATTTCTGACTTGCAGAGATTAGAGAAAGTCTATTCAGTTGAAAACAGAAGAAAACCCGGATATGCGGCATTCCCTCTACCACAGTGCAGTCGATATGTATAAAGGACAGTTACTCCCAAGATGTGAACATGAGCTGTGGCTGATGCAGTTGTCCATGTACTATCAGTCCCTGTACCTGCAGATTACCAAGGGATATGTCCGCCTGAAGATGGAGTGCAAGGATTATATTCTGGCGCAAAAGACGGCCATTGATGCTCTGCGCTTCGATCCGAAGGACAGCGAACTGAACATGTATGCGATCCTCGCCATGGGATTCCAAGGAAATCTCTCTATGGCGCAGACCTACTATACGGCGGCAAAGCCCTATCTGGCGTTAGAGCATGCCGAGGTCATCAAGAAGTATTTGCACATAAAATGAGAGCTGCTTAAGGTCGCTCCGGAGGTTGTAGCAGAGGTTACGCAGTAGGTTGCTCCAGAGGTTACGGAGGAGGTCGTACAGGAGGCTGCGCAGCAGGTTGCAGCTGAGGTCATAGAAAAGTCATACAGGAGGTTGTCCAGCAGGTCACGGCTGAGGTTGCCCGCCCGTTATCATTGGTTATCGGATGCGTCCGATAGATGATGCGGGCGGGTGATTTTTTTGCTGTGCAGGAGACGATATTACGCCGTTGGTCACCACAAGGCCGGTTTGCGCCCCTTGTGTACGGATTTGTACGGCCCTCCTGCGCCGCAGACAGCCCATCATTCTAATATTGCGTCCTGCTCCCGGAGCCATTGCGCTCCGGGAGCTTTTTTACATTTTGGGACGCCTTTGCCACGCTGCCGTGGCCCTCCGTTTTCGAGATTTGCTTCACCACCAAATCTCGAAAAACGGAGGACAGAAAATGTCGTATCACAATGACCCATATCGGGTTGATTATTTGAAGATATATCCCTGCTTAAAAGAGCGCCCGGATGTGTTGGAAGTCTTAAAGAAAAGCGACCGCAAGATGAAATACATGGAGGTGGATCTGAAAAGCGAACAGCGCAGGAAAAATGCCGAGAATGGTGCGGAGAGTTATGTTCCCAGTAAAGAGGATTCGCTGGAGCGACTCGTATATTCTGCAAAGTGCCAGTTTGCGGACGATGCTGAAGGCGTCGAGGATGCCGTGATCAAGAAAGACGATTTATGCCGTTTGCGGGCCGCACTGGATCAGTTGAGCGAAGAAGAACGGGCTCTGATCCATGCGCTGTTTTTCGACGAGTGCTCCGAGCGTGAGCTGGAAGAAATGATGGGTATCCATCGAATGACGATCCATAATCGCAAGATCCGTATCTTGCAGAAATTGAAAAAGATGCTGAGATGACAAAAAAGTTTGGTGCAAACGGTGTTTTCAACGGCTAATAGAGTGAGAGGGCTTTGAACCTCCCCCCGCTGCTGATAAATCAGCGGCTTTGTTCCTTGATAAACACCGCCCAGGCGGTCATATCCGGTAACTTGAATACATTAGCCGACGGAGCCAGCGTTAGGTCGAGTGCGCCAAGACCACCTGTGCGGAGAAACTCCGCATCAAAGGACGGCCAAATAAGGTGCAGAGCGATACCCACTCAGACCAAGGCAGCCCTGGCAAGCTGCCCCCGCCATGATCCCGTCAGCCCATAATGATACTCCTGTACGCAGCTTCGAGAGATCCTCGGAGGGGTGAAACTCCCGTGATGTGCGCCAGCACAGTTCAAGTTGCCGCCCAGCCTGGGGAAGTAGTGTCGAATACAGGCAAACAAAACCGTAAAGTTCTGGCCACTCCGGTGATGGAATCATTTGCTTCCATCACCGGAGTGACCACACTCTTGCGGCAGAAGCATGGGAACTGTCCACCCCCTCCTATATTTTTGCATTCGATTCCTTTCTCCTTTGTTCGTCGGTCCAACTATCGCCTCCAATTGATCCCTTCCTCGGACGGTTCCCATGCTTGTGCCGCAGAGATGGTCAGATACAGGGAGGAGCGTAACTATGAACCCCAATATCAATTACTATGGAATTGTGATCCTGCTCAGAAAACTCCGGGAATGCGGCATTTTCACCGAAAAAGAACTAAGAAAAATCGCCGCACGGATCGCTGCGGATAACGGCGTTGAAGTCATGTTTTTTCTCTGATTTCCTTCATCTTTCAGTAGCTATTCGGGCGCTGTTGTGGTAGTGTTTGTGTTGCAAAAAAGGAGGTGAGCGGACATGGATGAAAAGCAGCTGGTAGACGGTGCAACGGCACTGGCAGAAAAGCAGTCCCGTGTTATAAAAATTGAGCCTGCAGAGCAGCCTCAAAATATGCTGCTGCGGGTCGCTGCCTACACTCGTGTCAGCTCAGACTCCGAGGATCAACTCAATTCCTTTGCGGCCCAAAACCGCTACTACACGGAACTGATCTCAGGCAAGGCCGAATGGCGCATGGTCGACATCTATGCGGATGAGGGAATCACAGGAACTTCGGTGGCCAAGCGAGATGACTTCCAGCGGATGATGGCGGACTGCCGTCGGGGCCTGATCGACCAGATCCTTGTTAAGTCCATCTCTCGATTCGCCCGCAATACCAAGGACTGCCTCCAGAATATCCGTGAGCTAAAGGAACTGGGTGTCAATGTCCGATTCGAGCGTGAAGGTATCGATACTGTCAATGTGAGCAGCGAACTCATCACCGCCATCTACGCTGCCTTCGCCCAAAAAGAGAGCGAGTCCATCTCGGGTAATATGCGATGGAGCTATCAGCGCAGGATGGAGAGCGGCGAATTCAATACCTGTAAAGCCCCGTGGGGATTTCGGCTTGACGGTAGAAAGCTCAAAATTTGCGAATCGGAAGCAGACATTGTCCAAAGAATTTTCCGTGAGTACTTATCCGGTAAAAATCCTCAAGAGATCGCAGACGACCTAAATGCCAGCTGCTTGACTGAGCGAGTGTGGAATTATAAAGCGGTAGATTACATCCTGCAAAACGAACGTTACGCCGGGAATGCGCTTCTGCAAAAGAGATATACGCCGGATATGCTCTCGAGGCAGCAGAAAACCAATCATGGTGAGCGTGAAATGTACTTTGTGCCAGAGAGCAACGATGCGATCATCTCTCCAGAGATATTTGAACGAGCTCAAGTCCTACGGCAAAAGCGCAGTTTAGGAAAAGCACCCGTACACAGCGAAATTATCTCACAAATCCGGTGTATCTGCGGAGCACGGATGCGATTCAAAAATGTTAACAGCAAATGGTATCTATGCTGCACAAACCATGACGCAAAGGGCGATTGCTTGATCACGCCGATCCGTGAGACTCAGATCTACGAATCCTTCTGCCGCCTATACTACAAGCTGAAACATCAGAGCATCCCCATTCTGGAACAGATGCTTACAAACCTCCAGATGGTCCGCAATCGCAGGATGCTCTGGAGTCCTGACATCGTCGCCCTGAATAAAAGAATATCAGATATATCCAGTCAGAATCAGACATTGGCCTTCCTCAAACAGCAGGGCCTTGTTGATCCTGACATTTTTATAGCCAAAACCAATGAGCTGACCAAGCAGCTCCGGCAGGTCAAGCTGGAAAAAGAAAAGCTGGTGGATGCCGAGAGCGACATGACCGCCCTGCAAACACGAGACTTGATAGACATCCTGGAAGGGGGCCGGAATTCCTCGACAGCTTTGACACGGAACTGTTTGCTGAACTCGTTGAGAAAATTATCATAGAGAACAACGACTCCGTCCGCTTCTGCCTGAAAAATGGGCTGGAGCTGCGGGAGTCCATAGAGAGGACGGTGCGGTGATGGGAAACCGGAAGCAGCCCTTCGGCTACAAGATGTCTCTGGGTGAGATCGTCATACAGAAATCAGAGGCGAAACTTGTGCAGGAGATTTTCCTCCGATATATTGCAGGAGAATCCTTGAATGAGTTGACGGAGTCGCTTCGCCAGCAGGATATCCCATACGACGAGGGACGGCTCTGGAACAAAAATATGGTCGCCCGTATTCTGGCGGACGCACGCTACACCGGAGAAAAAGAATATCCCAAGCTCATAGATAAGGAACAGCTCATCGCAGCAAATGAAAAACGCTCAAACAAGCCCCAGCTTCCGAAAAAGACAGAAGCCCAAAAGGTGCTGCGCAGGCTCTGTGGCACACCGCCATCTGAACAGGTGGAGCAAAGTGTCACCGACCTGCTCAACGGCCTTGCAAATTGCCCAGACCGCATACGGCATCAGCGCAGTCCTACGCCAGCCACACATTCTAAGACACAGGAGACGCTGGATAACGCTCTGGAACAACAGCCGATCGACGAGGACAACGCCAAAGCGCTGATCCTCCGGCTTGCGGCAGAGCAATATGCTGCGCTGGGGGATGAAGAATATGAAACAAATCGCCTCCGGCACCTCTTCTCCGCATTCGAATGTGTGGCGGAACTGAACGCTGATCTTCTGAAAAGCACCGTGTCCGAGGTGCTGGTGACCCGCCAAAATGTCAAACTGCGATTAAAAAATGGGCAAGTCATAGAAAGGAGTGACCTGCAATGAAAGAGGATGCCCCAAGAGTAATTAAGATCCCTGCCAAGCCGGAAGCCACCCGTCAGGCAGAAGCCCGCAGACAGCTCCGGGTGGCAGCTTACTGCCGAGTCTCCACCAAAGAGGAGGATCAGGCAAACAGCTATGAGGTGCAGAAAGAGTACTATACCGATAAAATCATGTCCAACACCGCTTGGACGATGGCTGGCATCTTTGCGGACAAGGGCATCACCGGAACCTCGGCCAAGAAGCGCGAGGACTTCATGCGGATGATCCGGCACTGCCGCCAGAAGAAAATCGATGTGATCCTGACCAAGTCGGTTTCCCGCTTCTCCCGCAACACGGTGGACTGCCTCTACTATATCCGGGCGCTCAAACAGCTTGGCATCGCAGTCATCTTCGAGAAGGAAAATATCAATTCTCTGGAGGAGGACAGTGAGCTGCGGATCACCCTCTCCGGTGCCTTCGCCCAATCTGAAAGTGAATCCATCTCCGCCAATGTCACATGGGGGAAACGCCGTGCCATGGAAGCCGGAAAGGTCAGCATCCAATATAAAAAGCTATACGGCTACCGCAAAGGTGAGGATGGTCAGCCGGAGATCATTCCGGAACAGGCCGAAATCGTCCGATGGCTCTATGAGCGCTATCTCACCGGAGCCAGCCTGCGGATGATCAAAGAGGAACTGGAACAGCAAGGCGTCAAGTGCTTCGAGGATTCTCCGGAGTGGACCATTTCCCGCATCCGTAGCATCCTGCAGAATGAAAAATACTGCGGTGATGTGTTGATGCAGAAGACCTTCCGGCAGGACTTTATCAACCGCAAGGCCATCAAGAATACAGGCCAGCTTCCCATGTACCTCATTGAAAATCACCACGAGGGCATTGTCAGCCGTGAAAAGTATGATGCCGTACAGGCGGAGATGGCACGGCGGAATGCAGCAAAGAGTCCTTCTAAAAACGCAGTCACAGGGATGGCCTCCTACGCCAGCAAGTATGCGCTCTCGGAGCGGTTGGTCTGCGGTGAGTGCGGGACCCTGTATCGCCGCTGCACATGGACACGAAACGGTGAAAAGCGAGTCGTGTGGCGCTGTGTGAGCCGATTGGACTACGGTAAGAAATACTGCCACAATTCGCCCACACTGGATGAAGCACCACTCCAGCAAGCGATCCTCGCAGTCCTAAACACAGCCATGGCTGATAAGAATAGCCTGATTCGGCAGATCACAGATGCCATGGAAACGGAGATCATCCCATTCCCCGGCGGCACGATGAGCCTGGGAGATATTGAACGCAGGCTGAGAGAACTGGAGCAGCAATTCCAAACACTGCTGGAAAAAGCCGCGGATGATCCTGCCGCCTATGGCGGTCAGTTCAAGGAGATACTGGACGAGCAAACCCTCCTGAAAGGAAGGCGTTCCGGGATCCTCGCAGATAACAAGGAACAGGCAAAAGCCAACCAGCGCATCATGGATGCCGCACAAACCTTGGAAAACGCATCACTCCACATTACGGAGTGGGACGAGAGCGCCGTTCGACAACTGGTGGAGACAGTAAAAGTCCTCTCCAAGGATGAGATCGCAGTCACGCTGAAGGGTGGCATTGAGATTTGCCAGAAAATTATGTACTGAAAGAAGGTGGAAAGATGATTTTTGTAACCGGTGATTGCCACGGAAACTTTGAACGCTTCAAGCCGAAATATTTCCCGGAGCAGGCACAAATGACAAAGCGGGACATCGTGATTTGTGCCGGAGACTTTGGTGGTGTGTGGTTTGGAGACGGCCGTGACGAGGCTGCATTGGACTGGCTGGAAAGTCTTCCGTTCACGCTGGCCTTCGTCTGCGGGAATCATGAGAACTACGACGCACTGGAACGATATCCGGTGAAAGGCTGGCACGGCGGCAAGGTACACCGCATTCGCTCTCATGTCCTGCACCTGATGCGTGGACAGGTCTTCGAGCTGGAAGGCTATCACTTCTTCACCATGGGCGGAGCAAAAAGCCATGATACGGAGGACGGCATTCTGGAACCGGGTGCTCCGGATTTTGAGCGAAAGCTCCTGATGCTGCAGAGAAAGCCCCGAGCGAGGTATCGCATCAATCACATTTCGTGGTGGGCGCAGGAGATGCCTTCTGAGGAGGAGTACGCTGAAGCACGGAAAAATCTGGCCAAGGTCGATTGGGCGGTGGACTATGTTATCACGCACTGCGCTCCCACCAGCATTGCTCTCATGGAAAACCGCCACAATGAGGCAGACCCGCTCACAGATTTCCTGCAGGAGGTCAAGGAGAGAGCACATTATCACTACTGGCTGTTCGGCCATTACCACGACAACCGGGCCATTGATGAAAAGCACATACTGCTCTGGGAGCAGATCATACAAGTTATCTGAAACAGGTCAAGGCAGAGAAAAACACGGCGATGTTACCGTGCTTTTCTCTGCTTTGAGCGTTGAATCAGGCGCTGTGCGCCGGAGAGGAGAAACTATGAATATCCGAAAGGCTGTGGACTACAGCACAATGTTTGCCACACTGGAATCTGTCATGAAAGCAGATCTGCCGCAGATGGAGCTGTACTGCGAAATCGGCAAGGCCGTCTGTGCCCACTCGGAAAAGGGTGCAGCGGTAGCTGCTGCGGAGTTCATAAAAGAACAATACCCGGATATGACCGGCTTCTCTCCGCGCAATGTGCGCCGGATGCGGGATTTCTGGCAGTTGTACAGCGGCACGCCGGAACTGCTTGGCGAAGCGCTTCACTTGAATTGGACACAGAACATTGTGATCATGGAGGCAGAGCTGCCCGCAGAGGAGCGCCGCTGGTACATCCGGCAGGCTACAGCACGGAATCTATCCAAGGCGGAGCTTCTGCGAATGATCGAGGATTCTGCGTATCTGGAAAGTGTTCTCGACGAAAAGGTCGATGTGTGGTATAATGAGGGCAACGATGAGATTTCGGAGAGAACGCAGTATGAAGAGGATCCTGTTTATCTGTCATGGCAATATCTGCCGCAGCCCCATGGCCGAGTTCGTGATGAAGGACTTGGTAAAAAAGGCGGGACTGGCATCGCAATTTCATATCGAATCAGCGGCTACCAGTCGGGAGGAGATCGGCAACCCAGTCTATCCTCCGGCACGGCGCAAGCTGGCCGAGCATGGGATCTCCTGCGAAGGCCATGCCGCACGGCAGTTGACAAATCGGGATTACGACGAATACGATCTCCTGATCGGCATGGACCAGGCCAACCTCCGGGATATGTACCGTATCTGCGGCGGCGACTATGTCGGCAAGATGTCCCTCCTGATGGATCACACCGCCCATCCCGGCAATGTGGCAGACCCATGGTACACCGAGGACTTCGAGGCGACCTGGCAGGATGTGCTGGATGGCTGCCAAGGACTTTTGAAAGAATTCATGACAGAACGAGGTGATTCAAATGGCACAAAACGATAATATCCAACTGTTCGAAAACAAGCGTATTCGAACCGCATGGGATGAGGAAAAGGAAGAATGGTACTTTTCCGTCGTTGATGTGGTAGCTGTGCTGACTGATCAGCCAGATTATCAGGCAGCTCGTAACTACTGGAAGGTAACGAAGAAACGCCTGAAGGATGAGGGAAATGAAACGGTTACAGCTTGTAACCAGTTGAAAATGACCGCTTCGGATGGCAAAAAACGATTGACTGATGTAGCCGACACCGAGCAGCTTCTCCGAATCATCCAGTCTATTCCTTCTCCGAAGGCAGAACCGTTCAAGTTGTGGCTGGCACAGGTCGGTCGAGAGCGTATCGAGGAGACCATCGACCCGGAGCTGACCATTGACCGCGCTCTGGAAACCTATCTCAAGAAGGGTTACAGCCGTGAGTGGATCAATCAGCGGCTGCAGGCCATCCAGGTTCGTAAAGAACTGACGGATGAATGGGATGCCCGCGGTGTGCAGAAAGGCGTAGAGTACGCCATCCTCACGGACGAGATTTCCCGAGCCTGGTCTGGCATGTCCACCCGGCAGTACAAAAATCTGAAGGGCTTGAAAAAGGAAAACCTTCGTGATAACATGACTACGCTGGAACTGGTACTGAATATGCTGGCGGAGGCCACTACCACTCAGTTTTCAAGAGATCGCAAACCAACGACCTTCCAAGAGAATTTGGCAGTTGCCAAGGCGGGCGGTCAGGTGGCTGGACGAACCAGAAAAGACATTGAGTCCCAGTCAGACACGCCGGTCATTACTGCTAAGAATGCCGCACAGCTTAATCAGGTAGTGACAGATCTGCTGGAAGGAGCAGTCTCTGACACAACTGAAGAATCAAAAGGCGAGTGAGCTCTGCGCGTCCAGGTTTTATTGCTGTCATACGACGATTTTTTGAAAGTAAATTTCGAAAAAAATCTATAGTGTTGCGTTATGACAGAAACAAAGCCACCCCTTAGGGGTGGCTTTGTTTCTGGCGCAGCACTTTTGCTTCGCAAAAGTGCTCGCCTGCGGGCGGGTGACTGAACGCGAGCGGGGGAACCCGCTAAGGTTCCCCCCTCACACTCCCCCTTCCTTGCGATAGGCAGGGGTAAGGGAACAAAACCGGTGGGCAATCACACAAAAGCCCCGGAAGCATACGCTTTCCGGGGCTTTTTCCCGCCGTAATATGTACATAGATAAAGGTGCGCAACCTGAGTTGAAAAGCGTCTCATATTTTGGATGGATTTACATTTTTCAAGGACTTTGCTACAATAAAGCAAAAGCAATTTAAGAGTAGCGTAAAAGTATAAAAATTTCAAACTTCTTTGTAACGAAATTCCGATTTCTCCGTCTAACCTA
>OKVK01001652.1_pt1 | contig 11121 bp, 8 predicted proteins | sample 1604771 | NCBI WGS metagenome assembly OKVK01 (sample SAMN01760906, study PRJEB22395) | human gut metagenome | reverse complement strand
GACATAGCCGACTTTGTGTCCGTCGTATCGTTTTAACTGGTTATAGATTGCCAGTCCTGCAAATACGTCTCCACCTCCGGATTTACAAGGCATCTGGAGAGAGGGCTGCGTCCGGAACAGTCCGCACCGGGACCGAAGTTCCCATATTCAATATAATCTGACAACACTTCTGCACGAACTTTTCCCCAGTTCTGCCAGCCTTCGGGACAGATATGATCCCCCAGCTCACAACAGATAAACGCTGTCTTCGCGCAGTCTCTCCAGGGACGACCGAGATAGACGGAGTCCGGCTCCTCGCCTGTGATCCGACAATGCGAGAATACAAGACCGAATTCCTGTCCTGCGGGAGTGCTGGCGGCGGTGATATATGCTTTTCCCTCGCTGACTCTGGCGATGGAATGGATCTCACAGTGATCGAAGAATGCAGTATTCGGTCCGAAGATATAGTCCACATCGCCGCAGACATAACAATCCTTGAAATAATTCCGATAGAACTTATGCACGATCGGCACTTCTGAAGCCTGGAAGAAGTCCGGCAGCATCAGTTTCTTCATATTACAAGTCATCGGATCTCCGTTGAAGATTGTATCCTGCCACCCTGTGAAACGACAGTTGTAACAGCTCAACCGGTCGGCTGCTGCATAGACTGCCAGCGCCTGCCCAGCGAGATATCCGGGACCGGCGGTGCTCTCAATCGTCAGATTCCGCAGCGTAATATCTTTCCCGGCGATAAAAATTACCGCCGTATTAAACGTTCCATACTCTCCGGAGGCGTCCGGACGGGGCTTCTTTGCACCGTCGCCGTAACGGAAGACGGTCGTCAGGGGATCATCTCCCACAATCTCAATATTTTCTTTGCGGATAAATAACTTCTCTTCATAGATGCCCGGTGCCACCTCGATCCGGATCGCCTCATCATGACGATCGTCGATGGACAGGATCGCCTCCTGTAACGTTGAGAACGCGGACGGGTCATTTTTAGATACGTGTATCGTAGTCATTTTCTTAATATTCCTCCTTGATCAATCTCTGATAGATCTTAAAATTTCAAAAACAATTGTAAATACTGGGTTTCAGCAACGCAATTATAAAAAAATGAACTGCTTTCAAATTCTTGTCATTTGTTATTTTTTGAGATTATTTGAAATTTTTTGGATTGAGAATCTCTCCGGAGGCATGATATGTATAATGCAACGGACGGACACGGCGCCGGATTACAGAGAGGAGGAAATGCAATGCCTGGAAAACAAAAAGGGCAGGTCGTAAACAGACCACATGGGAACAATAAAGTAGCGGAACACTTTCGCAAATATTATCAGTTATGGCTGCTGGCACTTCCCGGAATCGCACTTACATTGATGTTTGCCTACATCCCCATGTCGGGACTGGTCATCATATTTAAGGATTACAATTTTAAGGACGGAATCTTCGGAAGTCCTTGGGTGGGATTGAAAAACTTTGAATTCTTCTTCGCCAACTTCAGTAACGCATGGAGGGCAACGAAGAACACGATTATCCTGAATCTTTTTTATACCGTATTCGGTACGGTGGCAGCGGTAGGGCTCGCAATTATGTTCAACGAGATTCGTCACAAGAAATTCCTCAAGGTCAGCCAGTCGCTGTCGATCATGCCTTACTTTATTTCATGGGTAGTGGCAGGTGGTATTTTAAGAGCACTGCTCAATTACGACGGCGGCGCGATCAATAACTTATTGGTAAGCATTGGCTTCGAACGCCTGGATTTCTATAACGATCCGAAATACTGGAGAGTCATCCTCACCCTGTGCAATATATGGAAATCCGCAGGATACAACGGTATCATCTACTTTTCGACAATCGCAGGCTTCGACACCTCGCTCTACGAATCGGCGCAGGTAGACGGCGCGAACCTCTGGCAGCGGATCCGTTACATTACAATCCCTCTGCTGAAGCCGACGATTATCATCCTGTTCCTGCTGTCCATCGGTAAGATTATGAGCGGCGACTTGACCATGATGATGTCTATCACAAATCTGTCTCCGATGCTGTTAGATACGACAGATATCATCGATACTTACGTATATCGTTCGGTTATCGGTGTAGGTGACTTTGTAATGGGTTCTGCCGTGGGTCTGTACCAGTCCATCTTCGGTTTTATTCTGGTACTGTTCTCCAACTGGCTGGTAGGACGCTTTGACAAGGATTATCAATTATTCTAGGAGGAAGATCATGGAAAAACAGAAAAAAATAAAACGTTGTGCCTCCGACAGGGTATTGATTACAATATTTTACATACTAGTAGCGATTTTCGCAATTGTATGTCTCTATCCGCTGCTACTCGCAATCGGAACCTCTTTCGCGGATGAAGCCTCCGTAACGGTCAACGGTTACCGCGTCATCCCGAAAAAGTTCAGCCTCTCAGCGTACCAGATGATCCTCGGATCCATGGGTAAAAACCTGTTGAATGCCTATACGGTGACCATTGGCGTTACAGTATTCGGTACACTTCTCTCGGTTCTTATATCTGCGGCTTTTGCCTATGTGCTGACCGTGAGAGAGTTCAAGCCTAAGGGCGCATTGAATATGTTCCTCTACATCCCGATGATCTTTTCCGCAGGACTTCTGCCCTGGTACATCATGTGTACCAAATATTACCATCTGACAGACAGCTTCCTCGCACTGGTGCTGCCCTGCTGTATGAACGCCTTCAACGTGTTCCTGCTACGCAACTTCTTCAAGTCCATCCCGGAGGAACTGGCGGAAGCGGCGAAGATTGACGGGGCGAACTATCTCTGCATCTTCCGAGTGATCTACTTCCCACTGGCAAAGGTAGGTCTCGTGACGGTCGGACTGTTCTATGCACTGAGCTACTGGAACGACTATTATCTGTCACTGATGTTTATCAATAAACAGAATATGTATCCCTTACAGTACTATCTGTACAATATACTCTCCAACGTACAGTTCATGGCAAATCAGGCGAATGCCTCCCTCGGATACAACATCAATATTCCGTTGGAGACGACCAAGATGGCAACAATCTGTGTGACGGTCGGACCGATCATACTACTCTACCCTTTCGCACAGAAATATATCACCAAAGGTGTGATCGTCGGAGCAGTCAAGGGATAACACAGGATTATTAAAAAAGGTTTCTAAAAAATAGCAACATAGAGTACAATAAAACATAGGAGGTTACTTATGAAAAGAAACTGGAGTAAAAAAGCACTTTCCCTGCTGATGGCAGGAACCATGATGGCGGGACTGGCAGGCTGCGGTTCCGATGCAGCACAGAATGACAGCAGCGCCGCGGCATCCGCCGCGCAGAGCAGTGCCGCACAGAGTACGGATGCGAGTACCAGCGACAACCCGCTGCGTCCCGATACTCTGGATACCATCACGGTTGTATTGTTCGGTGAGGAATCTCCCCGTATGCAGCAGTTAATGGAAGAAAAATATCAGCAAGTATTTATTGATGAGATCAACACCAAGGTAGAACTGATGTATCTGCCCTGGACCGAGAACGGCGCAGGTGGCAAGGTTGACCTGATGATCGCTTCCGGACAGGAATTCGATGCCTGCATCGTAGATCCCACTTGGGCTGCCAGCAGCTACAGCAAGGGTTATTTACAGGATCTGTCCGATGTGATTGACAAATATCTGCCCGACTGGCACGAGAATATGAATGCTACTGCATTCGACGCTTACCGTTATGACGGCGGTGTTTATGCAATCCCTATCGGTAACAAGCCGACCGCCGGTGTATACAATACCGTATGTGTAAGACAGGATATCATGGATGCCATCGGCATGGACAATATCGCAACGTTAGACGACCTTACCACATATGCTGAAAAAGCAAAAGAGCAGTACGGCTTATATGCGACCTACGAGCTGGCAGATGCAGCTTACATCATCCGAGGTACCAGCGACCGCAATCTGATTACTGTAGACAAGAGCAATCTGTGGATCGACCAGGATACCAAGGAATTCGTAAGCCTCGTGGATTCTCCGGAGTTTGAGGCAGCTGTAAAGCTGTACAATAACTGGTACAACGAGGGACTGATCCCAAAGGATATTTTGACCAACACTGTAACCCTGCCTTTCCAGGCGAACATGAGCTCTCTGATGCGAGGAACCTGCGGCACTACCCTGATCGAGAACGAGCCGGGTCTCCAGACGGTAGTACCCGAAGGCAAGACTGCTGAGTACTATATCAGTCCCGATAAGCCGATCTACAAAAATAGTTACGAGAACACAGCATTCCAGGTACCCGTCACATCCGACAAGGCTGACCGTGTAGCGATGTTCGTGAACCTGTTACAGAAGAATACCGAGCTGGCAAACCTGTTTGCATATGGCATAGAGGGAACCGACTACGAGCTGATCGATGGTAAAGTATCCAAGATAAATAACGATGAGCTGTTCTATGAGTGGATGATCTACAACGTAAATATTTCCACCCCGAGTACTGCTTATACCGATGAGTTTATGGAAGTATATAAGAACTGGGATAACGGCGCAAAGCCCTCCGCAACCTTCGGCTTCAATATTGATTACTCCAATATCAAGACCGAGAAGGCACAGATCGACAGCGTATGGGATGAGCTTGCAAAGCCCATGCTGGCAGGTCTGAAGGACTATGACTCCAATATCGACGAACTGAGATCTGCACTGAAGGCAGCAGGCTGGGATACCTATGTAGCAGAGATCCGGAAGCAGTACGACGAATTTCTGGCTAATAAATGATTTTCGGGCTGCCTGTTCTTGCAACAGGCAGCTTTTTTTCTTAAAATAGAGATGATTAAAATAGATAATAAAGATTATGAGGAGATTTCGGGATGAACAATAAATGGCAGAACGCAGTCCGGAGCATGGAGCAGCGGATGGAAAGCCTGCGGTTAAATATGCACGGCTATCAGATCCTTTATCGGGGGGAGTTGATCGGCGAACATTACTGGGAGTCTTTTCATAGGGACAGCCTGCACCGGATGTATTCGATTACGAAGAGCTTCACCTCGCTGGCGACGGGACTGCTGGCAGCGGAGGGCAAGCTTGGCTTAGACGATCGGATCTGTACGTATTTTCCGGAAAAGCTGCCGGAGGGTGGCGCACATCCATGGTGCGAAGAAATGACGATCCGGGATTTACTTACGATGCGTACCTGTTATGAATCCACGACCTTTAAACGCTATGACGGTGACTGGGTGGAGTCCTTTTTCCGGGTGACACCGGATCATGTGCCGGGAACGGTGTTCAATTACGACACATCGGCGTCCCATGTGCTGGCGGCGCTGGTGGAGAAGCTGACAGGTATGGATATGTTGGACTATCTGCGGAAAAAGGTGCTTCGCAGGGTCGGATTCTCCGAGGAAGCCTATATTCTCAAGGATCCCTATGGTGTTAGCCAGGGCGGCAGCGGTCTTGTGAGCAAGCTGAGTGACCTTGCGGGGATTGCCATGTTATGCTGCCGCGGCGGTGTTTTGGGCGGTGAGCAGCTGATTCCGGCGGATTTCCTGCGGGAGGCGACCGCTTGTCAGGTGCCGACGAATCTTCAGCCGACGTTTGACGAGCAGCTGGGTTACGGTTTTATGATGTGGAAGACCCGTTATGATGGTTTTGCATTCTATGGAATGGGCGGTCAGCTGGCGCTCTGTTACCCCGAACGGGATCTTGTATTCCTTACGATGGCAGATACGATCGGGAATCCGGCGGGACTGCAGATGATCTATGACTGCTTTTATGATACGGTATATCCTGCGGTGACAGGAATGCCGGAATATACAAATACACAAAAACTGCCAGCCGGAGAGAGACGGCGCGGTGTAGAGCACTGGCACTTTTATGGAATGCAGGACAAAGCGGGAGCAGCCTGCGATTCCAGTGGTTGGGAGACGGTTGTCTTTGACTGGGAGCAACGTATCATAATACTTGTGTCAGCAGAGAAAACCTACGAGTGGTATTATGGTGACGACACATGGGAATACCAGAAGTTCCCGGAGACAGACTATACCTGCATGTGCCGTGGACAGTGGATGTTGGGACATTTTGTATTTCATAGCTTTCTTATTGATGAGGAGGAAGGGCACGTTGCGATGGACTTTGCGTGGAAGGGTAATCGGATGAGTGCCCGGCTGGTAAGCACTTCGGAACCGCCGTTTGTAAAATTAAAAGGCTTCTGGGCGGCGGAGCAGATAGAATAAGTGTAACAAAAGATTCAGATGGAGAGTAAAAATTCGGATGAAGATAGTTCAGAAATACAGAGGAAAGATCATTCTGAGGAGAATATTTGCGGTGTGCTTCGGACTGGCAGCAGTCTGCATTCTGCTGTCGTGTATTCTCGGCTTTGGGTGGTTCCGTGTGTCGCAGATCCAGCAACAGGAGAGTGATTACGAGAGCCGGATGGATACCTATGTACTGGTATTGCAGAATTACGGCAAATCCATGGAGAATGTGGTAACAGTGCTCGAAAATGACGTCTATATCCGCAAGCTGATCAACCGGAATACATTTACATGGGACAACACCGCGGGGATCGCGGCGCAGGAGGTTACGAATCTTGTTTCTGTGAATCCGATGATTCACTCCGTCTATGTCTGGCTCGAGGACGATTATCTGATCAAAAGCACAAATCCCTCCTATCCCATCGACCAGAACGGGGATGCGCGGATGCTGGATATTTTCCAGATGAGCACGTTTCACGAGAGTGCGGTCATTCCATATCTGGATATCTATGGAAAGAGCCAGAACCTCCTCTGCCTGACTAGCGGATCGATGGATCCCACCACTGGGGGCAAACGCAGCGGCATCCAAGTCAACATGGATCTCGACAAGATCATGACCTCAACCCTGCCGAAGACGGAGGAGGAACAGTTCCTGCTGATCGACAGGGACGGGAATATCGTTTATGAGCAGGGAACGCGGGAGATGTACCGGGTCGGGGAACGTCTGGAGGATATTCTGTGGAAAAACAGAAATCTGACCGAGACGTCCGCCGAGATTGTGCGCACGGCGCAGGGGAGATTCCTGTCCGTAGCTACGGAGATTGATGACGAATTTACGCTGGTATGGCTGATTTCCTACCGACATCTCACCGGATCGATGACCCGGGTCGGCTTCCTCTTTTTGGGAATTGGTCTGCTTGTGGCGATCATCGTACTACTTCTCGCGCTGCTGATGTCGAATCGTGTATACAATCCGATCGGCGAGATGGTGCGGACTGCCAGCGAGGAGGGATTGCCCTCCGAGGCAATGGCGAGACAGCTGGAGAATACGGAGCTGTACAGCATCGCCCAGACCTATCAGACGATGGTGCAGAGACTGAACCATATCAACCTGCGCAAAGAGCAGGAGGATCTTGCAGCTTATCTAATCAGCAGAGAGAAAACCGCAAAATTGCCGGAGTGGGTGGAAGAGATTTACGCCAAGCCGGGTGTCCGGATTCGTGTCGTGGTCATGCGCCTCAGCGATATCCAGGATCTGCACAGTAATAACACGGAAGAAGCGATCGCTTTTGAGATGGAGACGATCAAGACGATCGTCGAGCAGACGCTCCGTGAGTTGGGCAACGTCCTCGTTTTGCCGGTAGACCGTGAGTTTATCGCGGTGATTCTGTTCAGTGAGGAGAGCGTAACGGAGGAACGTGTGACGGTGGCGTCGCAGCATATCCTTGAAGTCACCGGAGAGCTGATCCATATCGGCATGGATGTGGGAATCAGTGGAGAAAAGGGCGAAACAGAGGGATTTGCGGAGTTAAATCTCATGTATCAGATGGCGCGGGCAGCGACAGCATACCGTTTTATCTATGGTATGGGTGCGGTGGTTACGGAAGGAGAGATGGCGCAGAGGGCGTTAAATGGGGAACAGGCACCGTCATCAGAAGAATTGATCCAGAGACTCCGGCAGAGTGATCGGACAGGCTTTTCAGCGGAGTACCGCAGGATTGTCGGGGAACTCAAAAAGCTATCGATCCAGAAAGCGCAGGATGCACTGATGGAGATCGCTGGGCAGATGCAGACCTACCGGAATTCGTTGCAATACCGTTTTGAACCGTTGACGAAGAAGGATTACGAGGTACTGGCGGGACAACTGGCATCCTATGAATATATGGACGATGCGGAGGACTGGTTTTTCCGGATGGCAGAAGAAATCTGGCTGATCCTCGAGCGGAATCGGCAGACGGGCAGAGAGGACGTTGTGGAGAAGGCGATAGCGTATTTGCAGAGCAATTATGGCGATCCGAATATCAGTGCCCAGTATCTTGCGGACAAATATCATATTACACCGTCCTATTTCAGCCGCCTCTTCCATGAAAAATGCGGCTGCACCTTTCCTGACTATCTGGTGGCGCTCCGCATCGAGCGGGCGAGAGAACTACTCCTCGAGCGGGAGAACCTCAGCATACAGGAGATCTGTGAGCTTGTCGGCTACAGCAATGCATCCTATTTTACGACCAGCTTTAAGAAAAAATACGGCATGACACCGGGGCAGTTCCGCCGGAGCCAGCATTAAACCTTAGCGAATGATGCTATTGAGTGGATGAGAGGAAAAAGACATGATGAAATTATATGATATCACGGAGAAACCGTTGAAAATCTACGGTCTCGCTGTGGCAGACAGTGAGAAAAGACATTTTTTCAGGCTGCCCGAAGAGGCACTGGAGCGCTTCCCACAGTACGGCTACCTCGGAAGAAGAGCTGTCGGCGGCAGAGTCCGCTTTCAGACGGATGCAAAGAAATTATATGTAAAAATGACTCTTGCGGGTACGAAAGAGGATATCAATATTCCGCTGTCCGGCTCGGCGGGCGCAGATATTTATCTCGGAAAGGGCACAGAGGCGACATATCTCGGTTACATCGCGCCAAAGATCCATATCGAGGGCGAGATTACAGTGGAGAAGACTTTTGACCTCACGGGAGAGGAGGTACTCGTAACGATCAATCTGCCGAGAAATGATCATCTCCTTGAGATGCAGATCGGCATCGAGGAGAGCGCGAAGCTATGGGAAGCACCCGAGTATACCGTGGAAAAGCCGATCGTATTTTACGGTTCCTCGATTACAGAGGGCGGATGCGCACCCCGACCCGGAAATGCTTACACCAGTATCGTCAGCAGATGGCTGGATGCGGACTACCGTAACATGGGTTTTTCCGGCAGCGCACGAGGCGAAGAGGATTTCGCGGAATATCTTGCGGGATTTCCCGAGATGAGTCTCTTTGTCATGGATTATGATCACAATTCGCCGAGTCCGGAGCATCTGGCGGAGACCCATGCACCGTTTTTTGAGATCATCCGGAAAGCGCATCCTGATGTTCCGGTGCTCTTCCTCAGCCGTCCCGATACCGATGCGGAGCCAGAGGACAGCATCTGCCGTAGAGATGTCGTCCACGCTACCTACGAGGCGGCGAAACGCAGAGGCGATGAGAAGATTTGGTTTGTCGACGGACATGAGCTCTTCGGCAAGATCGGACGCCCTGAATGCACCGTCGACGGCTGCCACCCGAATACTCTGGGTTTCCTGCGCATGGCGGAGCAGATTTACCCGGTTATGCAGGAAATGCTGAAAAATGTCTGATCTATTTTAGAAAAATATATTTATAGTAAATCTCTGGTCTTACATACAAGATACAGTGGAAGATTGGTGATGTCACCATCCTTCCGGTAGCCGCGTTTGGAAAAACGTAAGGCTGCAGCAGGGTGATTTTCTGCAACATATCTTTTGAAAGAGGGAGCGGATTTATCTTCCCCGGCTTTCACTTCCACCGGAATGATATCGGTTCCGTTTTGAAGCACAAAGTCAATCTCGCTGTTTTTATCAGAGTAGTACCGGGGAGCGATTTCAAATTGTCCCTGCAACTGCTGTAAAATATAATTTTCCGTTAATGCTCCTTTGAACTGGTAGCTTGATTTTAACAGAATGGCACTGTTGTCGATACCGGCCATATGCTTAAGCAGCCCGGTATCAAAGACAAATAGTTTAAACTGATCCAGCTTGTCGAAGGCTGAAAGTGGATGCTCCATTTTGGAGACATTATATACGCGATTGAGCATTCCTGCCGAGACCAGCCATTCGATAGCTTCTTCAAAATCTCTTGCCCTTCCTCCTTCGCGGACAGCACCATACATAAATTTCTCGTTTGGCTTTGCAAGCTGAGCAACGATACTGCGGAATACTAGAAGAATACGACCACTGTTGATCTTCCCGTTATGCTTTGAAAAGTCATTTTCATATATTTCGATTAACTCCCGTTGTATCTGGGAGATTCTTGCCGGATCCTTGTATTTGATCCAGGAGGATACGCACTCCGGCATTCCTCCGATGATAAAATAATAATTGCATGCTTCAGATAGACGAGAGTGAAAAATCTCTTCGATCGTTTGCTCTTTTTGAATGCTGTCATAATAGGTATATAGGGCAGGATCCGTAGCTTCGAGAAATTCGTCAAAAGTCAGTGGGAAAATATCGAGTAGATTTACCATGCCTACCGGATAAGATTTTGGCTGGGCTAAAATGGTTCCCAACAGACTTCCGGCGGAAACCACATGGTATTCGTTCGCTTTTTCTTTAAAGTATTTCAGAGTGTTTAAGGCCTCGGGACATTCCTGGATCTCATCAAAAAGGATCAGAGTCTCACCGGGTTGGATTTTTTCACCGCTTATCATGGACAACAATTCGATAATGCGGTGGGGGTTTTTGTTCGCCTGAAAAATGGATTTTAATTCATCCTCTTCATCGAAGTTGAAATAGACATAATTAGCATAGCAGGTCTGTCCGAATTCCTTCATCAGCCAGGTTTTACCCACCTGTCTGGCACCTCGCAAAATCAGAGGCTTTCGTTCCGGGTCGTTTTTCCAGTTTATCAGGGATTGCATTGCATTTCGCTTCATAAATACACCGTCCTTTTCGGGAATAATAATAGCATAACACATTTTTCTGAAAAATAAACAACTGTTTTGCACATTTTTCTGAAAAAATCAAATACCAATAATCACATTTTTCTAAAATACAAAAGCCGATAGTCTGTTTTCGCAGATTACCGGCTTTATTTATGCGCGGAGACGGTGGGATTTGAACCCACGTGCCCGAAAAGGGCTAACGCATTTCGAGTGCGCCCCGTTATGACCACTTCGATACGTCTCCAA
>OKVK01001634.1_pt1 | contig 11215 bp, 11 predicted proteins | sample 1604771 | NCBI WGS metagenome assembly OKVK01 (sample SAMN01760906, study PRJEB22395) | human gut metagenome | reverse complement strand
GCGTCGGTTTTGCCTCGGCACGGGCCGCCGTTTTGGCGGCCGGGGGCCACACCTATCTGTCCCTGCCCATTGCCTTTTTAGGCGGCATGGCCGCCGGACTAATCACCGGGCTGCTGCAAACCAAGCTGCAAGTACACCCGGTACTGGCCGGTATCATCACGATGAGCGGACTGTACTCCGTTAACTTGATTGTTCGGGGCGGCCCCAACCTGTCCATCGGCGCCGCCAATCTCTTTAAGCAGTTCTATAAGGCGCTGCACCTGACCGGCGATCAGCGCAAGGTGGCCGGTGCGCTGCTGGCGCTGGTGATCTGCCTGGTAGTGACCCTGCTGCTGATTGTATTTTTTAAGACCCATGTGGGCCTGTGTATCCGCGCTACCGGCGACAATCAGGATATGGTGCGCGCTTCCTCCATCAATGTGGACGCCACTCTGATCCTTGGGCTGTGCATCAGCAACGGGCTGATCGGTCTGGCAGGCGCACTGGTGACCCATTATGTAGGTTACAGCGACACCTCCACCAGCAACGGCACTCTGATTTACGGCCTGGCCGCCGTCATTATCGGCGAGGCGCTGTTTGGCAAGCGGGGCGTCACCGTGGGGCTGATCTCCGCCGTGTGCGGCTCCGTGATCTACAAACTGATCGTCACCTTTGTGGTGGATATTGAGCTGTTTGGCACCAACAGCGCCAATTTGATGAAGCTGATGTGCGCCGTGATCGTGGCTGCCACCTTTATTATCCCGGCTGCCAAGCGCACCGCCCGGAACCGCAAAGTAAAGAAGGAGGCCCGCCGCAATGCTTGATGTAAAGAATGTTTCCAAGACCTTTGCCAAGGGCACCGTCAATGAACACATTGCCCTGGAGAAGATCAATTTGCACCTGGATCGGGGCGAATTTCTCACCATTGTTGGCTCCAACGGCGCCGGCAAATCCACCCTGTTCAACCTGATCTGCGGCACCTTTATGCAGGACAGCGGCACCGTTACCCTGGACGGGCAGGACATTTCCTTTCTGCCGGAACACAGGCGTGCCAAATTGATCGGCCGGGTGTTCCAGGACCCGATGAAGGGCACCGCACCGAATATGACCATTGAGGAAAACCTGGCGCTGGCCTACACCCGCGCCCACTCCAGCGGGCTGGCGCTGGCTCTGTCTAGGAAAAAGAGCAACTTCTTCCGGGAGCAGGTGTCTCGCTTTAATATGGGGCTGGAGGACCGAATGAAAACCAAGATCGGTCTGCTGTCCGGTGGGCAGCGGCAAGTGGTCACCTTGCTGATGTGCACCATCTGCACCCCCAAGCTGCTGCTCTTAGACGAACACACCGCCGCGCTGGATCCGGTCACCGCCAAAAAGGTGATGGACATTACCAACGAGATCGTGGCAGAAAACAACATCACCACCATGATGATCACCCACAATATGTCCTCTGCACTGGCCACCGGCGACCGCACCATTATGATGGACAGCGGCCGAATCATCATTGACCTGGACAAGGAGCAAAAGGCCCATATGACCGTGTCGGACCTGCTGGCACTATATCGGGAAAAAGAGACTAAAGAGTTTGACACCGACCGCATTTTGCTGCAAAAAGAGGAGCCGACCCAATGAAATGTATCAGCTGGAATGTAAACGGCCTGCGGGCCTGTATGGGCAAGGGCTTTGCCGACTTTTTTGCTGCGGCAAACGCGGACCTGTTTTGCCTGCAAGAGACCAAGCTGCAAGCGGGGCAAATCGACTTTGCGCCCCCGGGCTACCACGCCTACTGGAACTATGCGGAGAAAAAGGGCTACTCCGGCACCGCCATCTTCTCCAAGCGGGAGCCGCTGCGGGTGCAGTACGGCATGGGCAAGGAGGAGCATGACCGGGAAGGGCGGCTGATTACCCTGGAATTTCCTGAATTCTACTTTGCCACCGTATATGTGCCCAATTCTCAGCGAGAGTTAACTCGGCTGGACTACCGTATGCAGTGGGAGGACGACTTTCTTGCTTATCTGCAAACCCTGGATCAAAACAAACCGGTGATCTTCTGCGGCGACCTGAATGTGGCCCACCGGGAGATCGACCTGAAGAATCCAAAAACCAACCACAAAAACGCCGGTTTTACCGATGAAGAGCGAGGCAAAATGACCGCCCTGCTGGATAGCGGATTTACCGATACTTTCCGCTACTTTTACCCGGATGCCACCGGCATATACAGCTGGTGGAGCTATATGTTCCACGCCAGAGAGAAGAACGCCGGTTGGCGTATTGACTACTTTATCACCTCTGACCGGCTGCAACCTAAATTGCAGGACGCCAAGATCCACACAGATATTTTTGGCAGCGACCACTGCCCCATTGAGCTGGACATTGACCTGTAATCCACAACAAAAAGACCACCTGCGCAAGCAAAACCTGCGTAGGTGGTCTCTTTATTTATACCTAACAATATGCTGCTATTCTGTCGGTGCAGTCGGAGCGGGGATCAAGCCCAGCTCTGCTAATTTTGCTGTAATATCTTCAAAATTATAAATATGCGCAACGGGATAACCGGCTTTTTGACACACTGCGTCCACAAAAGAATCTCTTTGCTGTCTGCTTTGCGCTTGGTGACTTTTATCATCCAACTCTAAAAGCGCAAGTACCTGCAAATTATCCGGCTTGCACAGCACAAAATCAACATGCTTTTTACTGACCATATTGAAATACTTTATGCGGTCTTTGCCTTGCTTTTGACTGCTTACATCTACCAGATCAGCCAATCGAACCTTAGCCAAAATGTGCAGATTGTGCCGATCACAAATGGGCTTTAATTTTTTATAAAACGCCCATTCATTCTTTGTCAGCAGCAATTTTTTGGTGTACGGCAAATCTGCTTCCGCCGCACCCGGCTCGGGCGTTACCTGCTCCACGGGCTGTGCATTTTGCTTGCGTGTTCCCAGCAATACATTCAGCACCACAGACACAAGCGCGACCAACGCCAGTATGCCAATCACAACATATATCATATTTCGATTCTCTTTTCTTTTTTTCCGTTTTATTCCTGCACTTCGATGGTGTCGATCACCACATCATTGACCGGTTTATCCCCAGGGCCGCAGGGTACGGCAGCGATGGCGTCCAGCACATCGGCACCGTCAATCAGCTGGCCGAACACCGTGTGGTGGAAGTCCAGCCAGGGGGTGCCACCCACCTGCTTGTACTGCTCTACCACTTCCGTAGGATAGCCCTGGTCAGACAGTGCCTCCATTTGGTCAATCAAATTGGCGGGTACAGACTTAGCCTGGACCACAAAGAACTGGCTGCCGTTGGTGCCGGGGCCGCTGTTTGCCATAGACAGAGCACCATAGTAGTTGCGGGCGTCCAGCGCGAACTCATCCTCAAAAGGTTTGCCCCAAATGGACGCGCCGCCGCAGCCGGTACCGGTAGGATCGCCGCCCTGGATCATAAAATCCTGAATCACCCGGTGGAAGATCAGGCCGTCATAATAGCCGTTCTTGGCGTGGGTGATAAAATTCTCCACCGCCTTGGGCGCCGCTTCGTCCAGCAGCACAAAGGTCATATCGCCGCGGTTGGTTTTGATCACAGCTTTTTTGCCGTCTTTCTTTTCTAACTGATTCATCTTAATACTTCACTTTCTCATTGATTTTTTGCAGCACCGCCGGGTCGATTTTCGCCACCTGGCGGTCATAGGTCATCAGACCGTTGATCTCGTCCTCCACATCCGTCACCTGTGTATAAACGGTGGCAGCCAGGCCGGTTTTGATCTGGGGAATGATCACCTTGTTAAACAGTTTTTGGTACGCCGCCGTCAGCTTTTCCTTGCTGGGATAAACGCGGTAGCCAAAAGTGCGTTCGTTCCAGGTGTGACCGGGCGTTTTCAGCGCATAGCCGCCGAACTCCGTCAGCAGCCAGGGCTTGTCGCCGGCGTGCACCCGAATGGGGGTAAAATAAATGTGCTTGCTGATCACATCACTGTCGCCGCAGGGGTGCCAGCCGCTGGCGGCGTCCACCGTGCGGGTGGGATCCCATTCTTTCAGCAGATTGTAGGCCACCGTAGAATCGAACTGACCCCAGCCCTCATTAAAGGGCACCCACATGGCAATACAGGGGCAGTTATACAGGGCGTCCACCATCTCCCACAGTTCCTGATAGTACAGCTCACGAGCGGCCGCATCCGTGCGCTTAAAGGTCTTATACTTACGGTCATCCAGGGTAATACCCACAAAGGGAATCGCGGAGATCTCCAGCCCGTAGTGCCCGCCGCCGTTGATCATATCCTGCCACACCAAAATGCCCTGCACATCGCAGTAATGATACCAAAGAAGCGGCTCCATTTTAATGTGCTTGCGCAGCATATTAAAGCCGCAGCGCTTTACATGGGTCACATCGTACGCCATAGCTGCATTGGCCGGTGGGGTCAAAAAGCCGTCCGGGTAATACCCCTGGTCCAGCAAACCGTTATGGAAATACGGCTTATTGTTCAAAAACAGACGGGGCAGACCGTCCAAGTCCCGACCGACAGAGAACTTGCGCATACCGAAATAGGAACGGATCACCTCGCCGCAGGCCTCAAATTCCACCTGATAGAGAAACGGCGACTCCGGGCTCCAGGGCTTAAAGTCCGGCAACGGCACATCTGTGTCCGTCGTGTCGGCCACCAAAGTCTCGCCGTCATAAATGCGGGTGCGTACATGGTCGGTGCCAAAGAATTCAAAGTGCACGGCGGCGCCGTCATAGTCCGGCGTGATCCGCACTTTTTCCAGGAATTCCACCGGCGTGGACTCCAGCCAAACGCTCTGCCAAATGCCGCTTTGGGGCGAATACCAAATACCGCCACGCTTGGTCTTTTGTTTTCCCCGGGAATACTGGTTTTCGTCCGTAAAGTCCTGCACAGATACTTCCAGCTTGTTCTCCCCCGGTTGCAGGGCCTCTGTCAGCTCCAAAGTAAAGGGTGTGTAGCCCCCCTGATGGCCGCCCACCTGCACACCGTTTAAGTACACGGTGCACATTTGGTCCACCGCGCCAAAGTGCAGGAACACCCGCCCCCGGTTAAAGTTCTCCGGCAAAGTAAAGGTGCGCCGATAGTGCAGGTACTCACCGGGCTTTAAGGTGCGCTCCACCCCGGAAAGCGGCGTCTCCGGCGAGAAGGGCACGCAAATGGCCGTATCCATCTGGACCGGCACGGTGCTATCCCTGGTAAAGGCACACTGCCACATACCGTTTAAGCTCAGGTACGAATCTCGCACAAATTGCGGGCGCGGATACTCAGACAGCGGACAACTTTTGTCCAACTGCTTCCCCCATTCAGTCAGCATCATAAGTTCTCTCCTCACTTACAATTTTGCAGTCCTCAATGCGTACATGTTTATTACAGATCCGCAGCGCTGCCTTTTTATGAGACACAATAATGCAAGTCACATTTTGCAGCGCTTTCAGATTTTTCAAAAAGCGATGTTCTGTTTCCTCGTCCAGCGCGGAGGTGGCCTCGTCCAGCAGCAGCACCGGGGATTTGGACAGCAAACTGCGGGCAATGGCCAGCCCCTGCACCTGCCCCTCGGACAGGCCCATACCCCGCTCGCCGATCACGGTCATCAAGCCCTGGGGCAATTCGTTGATAAAGGTATCTGCACAGGCGATCTCAACGGCCCGCTGCACCTCCTCGTCCGTAGCGTTACTGTTAATGAACTTCAAATTATCCAGTATCGTGCCGGACAGAAGCATATTTCCTTGGGGCACATAGGCAAACAGCCGGCGGGTGTGCTTGTCTGCCGGGATATGACTGCCGTCCGCCATCTCCAAGTAAATAGAGCCGTCCTGGGTCGGAAACACGCCCAGCAGCAACTTCAGCAGCGTGCTCTTGCCAATACCGGAGATGCCGGTGATGGCCACAAAGTCCCCTTTGTTAATGGTCAGTGAGGTATGATCCAGGATCACATCCCGGTCATAGCGGAAGTCGATATGATCAAACTGCAACGCCCGCAGATCCCGGTAAGCGGACGGTACATCCACATCGTCTGCGTTGCTGCTCTCTTCCTCCGGCAGATTCTCGATCTCCATCAGCCGCTCCGCAGAAGCAATGATGGCAAAATACTTGGGCATAATACCGGACAAAGAAGCAAACGGCCCCTGAATTTGGTTCACCAGCTGGAGCATGGCGGTAACGGTACCGTAGTCCAGCCCGTTCAGCAGTCGATAAGCGCCAAAAGCCAGGGCAAACACATAGCCGATATTAAAGGTGGTAGACAGCCCGGCGTTGGCGGCAATGCCAAAGAAGCGCCGCTTCATACGCGCCACATAATTCTCCTGTTGCAGCGCGTCCGTCTGCTGGTTAATCTTGTCCTCCGCCACAAAAGTCTTGATCACCAGCAGGTTGCTGATGGTCTCTTGCATAAAGGAGCGGGTCTTGCCTTCCGTTTGCTGGACCTGCTTGTGCAAACGCTTTAAGGTCTTGCGAAACATACGGGTAGACAGGAACACAAACACCCCGCCCACCAAAAAGGCAAGGGCAAACACCTTGTCAATAATCACAAGGTAAATAAAGGCACTAAACAGCTTGACGATAAAAAACACTACATTGGGCAACAAGGTGGTATAGCCGTCTGTAATCACCTGCACATCGTTAAACAGCAGATTATTCAGCTCGCCGGTATGGTACTTGGACACACTGGCGTAGTCCTTTTTAATGAGCACCTGGAGCATATGCTTTTTGAAGATCATATCCAGGCGCGCCTTGCATCGCTCGGAAAAGCTGCTGCCGATTAAATTCAGTGCCATCTGCACCATGATCAGGATCAGCAGATAAACGGCATAGCGCACCACATAACCCCAGTCCTTGTATTCGGTCGCGCCGTTAATGATATGCTTGGAAAAATTGGCAAAGCACACAGACAGCGCCGCGCCCAGCGCGTTGGTAAACAGCAGCACCGCCGCTTTGGGCAGCTGGCTTTTGCCGATGGCAGTCATCCAGCGAATGGCAGCCCAATCGGAGCGAGAGGGCTTTCGTTTGGTCCGGTTCAGGATCGTTCACCTCTTTTAAAAATATGGCGACGGATCCAGCCGCAGCCTTTATGGACAAACATGATCAGCGGGCGCACCGGGTAAAGTGCCACCCACACCCGGCTGTACAGCCGGTAACGGCGACTGTTTTGGCAGTCCACATATCGCTTTCCGTCCTTATAGAACCCGGCCAGCACGCCGCAAATGCTGTCGTCCGTAACATATTCCTTTTGGAGCCGATTGTCGCCGATAATTACATAATCCTCTGGGCGCACCCGCACAATACGATGCATAATGTACTTGCCGCCGGGGGTGCGATACACCGGCACATCGTACTTCTTTAGCCGCCCCCGGGGACGCACGATAATAATATTGTCCCGCCCTTGATGAATCAGCGGCCACATAGAGGTTCCACGGGTCAATCCGGTATAAATGCCCTTTTCGGCAATGATCTGTTCAATGCTGTCGTACATACTTGCGAAAGCTCCATTATCTTAAAACAAAATATATCTATTTCAGTATAACAGATAGCGGGATTTTATGCAACTGTGTTGACCCAAAGAAAAAAAGGTGTTATACTGTAAAAAACAAAAGAGCCGCGGTTCCCGGAAGGGATCAAATCGGAAGCACGGTGCAACGCCGTCACAACCGCCATTACCGTGATCGAGTTTTGCTCTGCACAGGCCATTGCGCAAGCGAGAAGGCGCAGAGTGAGTATATCGTAAGTCGGGACACCCGCCGCAGGCTTTGGATTGCAAACACACTTTTGGGCTTAAGGGAAAGATGTGGAGGCAGCGCTGGTATAACTGCGCCCTTTTCTGTCCCCTGCCCATGGCAAGGGACTTTTTATTTTGCAAAGAACACGAAAAAGCATTGCACTGCTGATGTTGGCACTGGCACTGTTCTTTACCGGCTGCACGGTCGGAGCCAACGAACAGACCGGTACCACTCCGCAGAGTCAAACTGTTACGGCAGCGGGCACAGCACCACCGGCACCACGGTCCCGTCCACAAACGGCACCACCAAGCCCGGCAGCACCACCACAACGACCACCACGCAACCGACCACCCATCCGGAAAACACAGCCCTGCCCAAGCCGGAATATAACAAATACGAGTATACCTTGGACGGCGACTATGCCAAGGTGACCAAATACACCGGCAACGCCAAAGTTGTGGTACTCCCTGCCGCCATTGACGGACACCAGGTGAAATACTACTGTACCGGCACCTTTACAGATAAGGATATAGAACTGGCCGTTTTTGAGGATTTTGAGGTCTACCACACCTTGTGGGTACAAAACGCAGTTTTCAAAGACTGCAAAAAGCTGAAAAAGGTGGTATTTCCCAATCACGCTGACCTTGGCATTCTTCCCAATTTTGCCTTGGGCTGTACCGCTTTGAGCAAAATTGAAATCGACAACTGGCAATATAAAATGCAGGACGGCGTGCTGTACTACTACAACACAAATAGCTGGGCTGCTCAATACTACTGCGAGGGCTACACAGCCACCCGCTGGAATGTGGCGGAATACTGTACGGGCATCAACTGTGAAGAATCCTTAAAAAACAATGCCCATATTCACCAGCTGCGGCTGAATTCCTATGTGAGCTGCCCCCCCGGTTACAAACTGCCGGAGAGCCTGCAGGCCATCTATGTGGCAGAGGATAATAAGCAGTATTTTAGCAAAGACGGTGTGCTCTACTATGGGCCGAACACCAACAACCCCAACCGCCTGTTTTGTTATCCGGCCGACAAACCAGCCGTCACCTATACCATACCGGAAAATGCAGTCTTCGATATGGGATCCGTCAAGAACAAACACTTAAAGACCTTGGTGATTCCCAAGAGTGCAACGGTATATGACAGCACGCTGAAATACATTTGCCGCGGCACGGTATTCCCAAATTTGGAGACCATTAAAGTACAAAAAGGCAGCCCCCACGTGGATTATATCCACACCACATTCACCGGTAAGGTGATCGTATATTAAGGAGAACCGTATGGCAAAAAACACCAACGATCTGCTGGATCAGCTGGCAGACAACAACTGCTCCATTGACGACTACCTGGAAGAAAACCGGGAGGATATGATCGTTTTGGCAGCCAAGGATTTTTGGGAGGCAGCCATTGAACGCAGCGGAATGTCCAAGTGCAATATCATCAACAAGGCAGACTTTAACTACTGCTATTTTTACGATATTGTCAATGGGCGCAAAATCGCGTCCCGAGACAAGGTGATCCGCCTGATTCTCAGTATGCGCCTGACCACCGACGACTGCCAGGAGGCGCTGCGTATCAGCGGCCGCTCCGCCCTGTATCCCAAGGTACAGCGGGATGCACTGCTGATCTACGGGATTGAGAACCGCTACACCGTGGATGAAACCAACCAGCTGCTTTCCGCCCATGGGGAGGATACGCTCCGATGAGCAACACAGAGAAAACGGAGATCAGCGACCTGCGCCGCTATATGGAACAGTCCCTGGCAGAGCACTACACGCAGGTTATTACATTTAAGGATCGGGAAGACAGCTATGTGTCTTTGTACGCCCACAAAGACAGCGGCAAAAAGATGCTGCTGCGACGCTCCGGCAACCGCAACGACGGTGTGTACCGCGCTCTGCGAGGCAAGCGGCTGTGTAATTTGCCTATGGTTCTGGAAGTGTGCTCTGAAGAGGCGCACCTGCTGGTGTTGGAAGAATATATAGAAGGGCGCACCCTGGACAAAATTCTTGACAGCGGCCAACTGACTTCGGCGCAGGCAGCAGCCTATACCATTGACCTGTGTCATGCGCTGGAAGAACTGCACAGCCTGGGCATTGTTCATCGGGATATTAAGCCCGCCAATGTGATGATCACGCCGGAGAACCGAGCGGTTTTGCTGGATCTGAGCATTGCCCGGGAAATCAGCAGCGACCAGCAGGACACCCGCAGTCTTGGCACCGTAGGCTATGCGGCGCCGGAGCAGTACGGCGTGGCACAAAGCAACCGCGCCACGGACCTGTACGCCTTGGGGGTACTGCTGAACACCATGATCACCGGCGTGCACCCGGCAGTGGATATTCCCCGCGGACCCATTCGCCACATTGTGCAAAAGGCCACGGATACGCAAATCTCCAAACGGTACAAATCTGCCGCTGCTATGGCTCGCGCCCTGCGTCCTTATGTACGGTTATAAAAATCAAGAAGTGCCCGATTAAACGTCGGGCACTTCTTTACTTTTGTCTAAAAATTGTCACCCCTGGCACAATAAGCGCATAGACTTGAAGGGGTGATACTTATGTTCTCTGCGCTACTCTCTTTTTTAAGCGCCAATGTGCTGCTGTTTATTCTACATATTGACGGCAGCAGCAGTTTTCCAAAGCCTTTATCCGCCAAAGAGGAGCGGGCGGTACTGGAGCGACTGCAAGACGGTGACCCGGCGGCGCGAGCCACGCTCATTGAGCGCAATCTGCGGCTGGTAAGCCATATTGTGAAAAAATACTACTCCCGCACCAACGATACGGAGGATTTGGTAAGCATCGGCACCATTGGGCTCATCAAGGCCATAGACAGTTTTGACCCATCCAAGGGCACCCGCTTGGCCACTTACGCCAGCCGGTGTATAGAGAACGAGATCCTGATGTACTTCCGCGCCCAGCGCAAGACCAGCGGCGAGGTGCACCTGGGCGACGCCATTGAGATAGATAAAGACGGCAATCCCCTGACCCTGCAAGATGTGATCCGCGATGAACGGGATATGGAGCAGGAGCTGGAGCAAAAAATTCGATGGGAAAAGGTGCGCCGCTACATTGAAGCCATGCCGGAGGGGCGGGAGCGGGAAATTTTGGTACTGCGCTACGGTCTGGACAATCAAAAACCGCTGACCCAACGAGAAGTTGCGCAGCGGTTAAATATCAGTCGTTCTTATGTAAGTCGCATTGAAAAGAGCGTACTCACCGCCATTCGACGGGCGGTCCAGCCGGAAGAAAACGGCAAAAAGCAACGCAGCCGATCAACGATCAAATAAATTGCTACCGTCACAGGCAATCGCCACCGTTAAGGGGAAATCGGCAAATTCCAGTTCCTTTACCGACTCGCAACCCAGATCTTCATAGGCGATCACTTTGCAGGTCGTAATGCACTTGGAAGCCAGCGCACCGGCGCCGCCAATGGCACACAGATACACAGCCTTGTTGCGTACGATCGCGTCACACACGGCGGCGTTGCGCTCGCCCTTGCCTACCATAGCCACCAC
>OKVK01001625.1_pt1 | contig 11277 bp, 9 predicted proteins | sample 1604771 | NCBI WGS metagenome assembly OKVK01 (sample SAMN01760906, study PRJEB22395) | human gut metagenome | reverse complement strand
TATAAGAGACTGATGTGCATCACGCAATACTGTCTCAGTAATCTTTAAAGGTTTTTTAACCTGTTCTGCCATAATATCCTCCTTTTACATAACGCCAAACATGGCCATAAATGTGCCGGCTGCAACCGCTGTACCAATAACACCGGCAACGTTAGGTCCCATAGCATGCATCAGAAGGAAGTTAGAAGGATCTGCCTCAGAACCAACCTTCTGCGAAACTCTGGCTGCCATAGGAACCGCAGATACACCTGCTGAACCAATAAGCGGATTAACCTTACCATGTGTAACAAGACACATAATCTTACCAAATAACACACCTGCTGCAGTACCAAATGCGAATGCAATAAGTCCTAATGCAACAATCTTTAATGTATCAAGGTTAAGAAATGCTTCTGCACTTGTTGTAGCACCAACTGATGTTCCAAGGATAATAACAACTATGTACATAAGTGCATTAGAAGCTGTCTCTGCAAGCTGCTTAACAACTCCACTTTCCTTGAAAAGGTTACCTAACATGAGCATACCAACAAGTGGTGCTGTTGTAGGAAGAATAAGTACTACTACTACAGTAACTACTATAGGGAAAAGAATCTTCTCAAGCTTAGAAACAGGTCTTAACTGTTCCATCTTAACTTCTCTTTCCTTCTTAGTTGTTAAAAGCTTCATAATTGGTGGCTGGATAATAGGAACCAGTGACATATATGAATATGCTGCTACTGCAATAGGTCCCATATATTTAGTCTGACCAAGCTTACCTGCAAGGAATATTGAAGTAGGACCATCTGCACCACCAATAATTGATATAGCTGCTGCTGCCTTATCTGGGAATCCCATAAGAATAGCCATAAGATATGCTGCAAAGATACCAAACTGTGCTGCTGCACCAAGCAGGAAACTTGCCGGGTTAGCAATCAATGGACCAAAATCAGTCATAGCACCAACACCTAAGAAAATAAGTGATGGTAAAATACTCCATTCATCAAGTAAATAGAAATAATGTAACAAACCACCTACACCGTTACTTGAATCCTCTATTGCTAACATAATGTCAGGATAAAGGTTTACAAGAAGCATACCAAAAGAAATAGGTACTAAGAGCAGAGGGTCATATCCTTTTTTAATTGCAAGATAAAGGAAAACAAACGCAACCAGAACCATAAGGTAATTACCCCATGTAAGTCCGAAGAATGCACTCTGGTGAACGAGGTTTCCTAAAGTTGTTATAATATAACTCATCTTATACCTCCGTAAGTCACTTTATATCAGTATCATAATTAATTTAATGAAACTAATACCTTACCTGACTCTACAGAATCACCAGCTGCACACTCAACAGTTGCAATTGTGCCATCCTGAGGAGCACAGATTTCATTCTCCATCTTCATAGCTTCAAGGACAACCAATACATCGCCCTTCTTTACAGCAGCACCTGCTGTTGCATTAACCTTAAGAATCTTTCCTGGCATTGGAGCGTTAACTTTAACTGCTCCCTGAGCACCTGCTGGTGCTGCTGCCTTAGGTGCAGCCTTTGGAGCTGCTTTAGGAGCGGCTGCCTTAGCTGCTGGAGCTGCACTGCCTGTTCCTTCTTCTACAGTAACATCATATACGTTACCATTAACTGTAATTGTATAGTTCTTCATGATTATTTCCTCCTATTATTAACCTTTCTAATTGAGCGGACAACAAGACCATCCGTAGATGTTCCTTCTGATGCTGCAATTGCTGCAGTAATAACTGCAATAAGTTCAAGATCGTCCTCAACATTTTCTTCTTCATTAGAAACAATCTGTGCTATAGCATTATCAACACCAACAGAAGCTGTGTCTTCTTTCTGTTCTTTCTTTCTGTTCTCATATACGCTTATATACTTGAACAGAGAAATAATGAATGAAATGAATATAAGAACTACAAATACAGTTCCCATACCAATAAGTGTATTCATTCCGGCCTTACCCATCTTCTCACCTGTTGTGTATGATGGATTAATAGCTCCACTTTCAAGTGTGTAATCTGTATTGATTACAAATTCGAATGTACATACTCTCTTTTCGAATTTAAGTTTAACTGAAATAGTACATAATTCACTTGTTTCATCACTGACCTTTACATTAATGTTGTTAACATCAACAGACTCTTTGAGTTCACCAAGTTCATCTTTAGTGCTGTTCCAGCTATTGTATAATCCTATTGTTTTAACATTCATTCCCTGCTGGTTAACAATATACATCTTACTGTTAACATCATTAAGGGTTATTCCTGCTTCTGCATCTGCAATAAGAGCATCTGTTCCTGCTTCACCCTGATTGCTGTCAAGGTAAAGAATCATATCCTTTGCCCAGTCCTTGAGGTAATTCTCAACATAAGCAACCTCGTTATCTTTAATGGATTCTTTAGCTGTATTAGTATCAATCTGTGCATTACCACAGGCTGTCATACTGAATACGCAGGCTAACATGCAGAATAACAATAAGAATCTTTTCAAATTAGTCTTCTTCATATTGTCACCTCTTAATTAAACTGTTCCATGCTTCTTATCAGGACGAACCTCTCTCTTTGAAAATAACATTTCAAATGCAGCGGCTACATACTGTCTTGTATTCTCCGGGTCAATAACAGCATCAACATATCCTCTTGCTGCTGCTGACTCAACACTTGACTGTAACTTAGCATATTCAGCTGCTTTCTCTGAAACAGTTGCTGCCACATCAGAAGCGGCTGCTATCTCATCAGCATACATAATCTTTGCTGCAAGCTGTGAATCCATCATTCCGATAGAAGCTGTTGGCCATGCGTAGACAAGGTCTGCACCTAAAGACTTAGAGTTCATAGAAACATATGCGCTTCCATAAGCCTCACCTGTAATAACATTAACCTTAGGTACATCTGCGTTAGCAAATGCATATGTAAGCTTGGCACTTGCAATTGCAATTCCCTTCTCAGCTGCCACTGTAGCTTCGAATCCTTTAACATTAGTAAGTGTAAGTACAGGAATTTCAAATGCATTACAGAAATTAACAAAATTCTCTGCCTTGTAAGCGCCCTTAACTGTAAGAACCGGTTCAAACTTTTCAGCCACTTCACCCTCTTCATCATAAAGAGCTGTTCTGTTAGCTACAGCACCAATAGTAATTCCATCTACCTGAATAAATCCTGTAACCATTTCTTTAGCATATGAAGCCTTAACTTCAACAAATACATTATCATCAGCAATATCTGAAAGAGCTAATGCAGGATCAGCAATCTCTGCTGCCATATCCGGGCATGCTCTGTTAAGATCATCTGTTGTTGCAGAAACTGCAGCATCCTCTTCGTTGTTAGCAGGAAGCATAGAAACTAACTGTCTTACACCATTAGCAATAGTCTCCTCATCTCCTGTAAAATCAACAACTCCTGCTTCTGCCTGGAACTTAGCTGACGCTGAGTCAAGCTTTGATTCATTATTACCATCTAATGCATTAGGGCTGTTAACAAAAAGCTTGGCCTTGCTATCTTCCATAAATGTAAAATCAGATAATGAAGAAAGAATTGCAAGTCCACCGCCACAGTTACCGTAAACTGCTGTGATCTGTGGAATAACACCTGATGCAATAGACATCTTCTTATAAATTGTACCGAAACCTTCAAGAGCATCTGTTGCTTCCTGAAGTCTTAAACCTGCGCAGTCAATAAGACCTATCACAGGAGCTCCCATCTTCATAGCATAATCATAAAGTGCTGAAATCTTCTTAGCATGCATCTCACCGATAGAACCATTAAGAACAGTTGCATCCTGGCTGTATACATACACAAGATTACCATTAATAACTCCGTATCCTGTAATAACACCATCGGATGGAGCCTTCTTTTCCTGAATGTTAAAATCTGTAGATCTGGCAGTCACACCAGCACCGATTTCAACAAAGCTGCTATCATCAAGTATTGCTTCAATCCTTGATAATGCCTGTGTTGTATTACTCATTACGAGACCTCCCTTGTTTTTTACGTTGCTATTGCGCAACTCTTTGTTAATTTTATTACAATCTGCCAATAATTACAAGTATTTTTAGTCCTTTGTTTCAAATACAATCACAAGTCCTTTTTTTATATTTATAACCGCCACATTTTCTTTAATTTCATTACTCTGGCATATGCTTAAACCCTGATGAAGTATATAATCATCAAGCACATATTTAAACCCTGCAAGACTTATAATTGTTTCTTCAGATAGTGGAACAAATGATACATAATCACCATACTGTCCTTTTTTTGATACTTTTACTTCTCCCATCTTGTCATTTATAAGATATATTTTATTGTGACTGTCACATATAAAACATGGTACGCCACTGTCAAGTGCAGCCTTCATATTGCATATATTGGTAAATGTGTGATCCATCCTTGTACCTGTCGCCCCAAGTATATATATAACTGAAGCTCCGGCTTTCAATGCATTTATAATAGCAATATGCGTATCTGTATAATCCTTTTCTTTAGGATAAGTCTTAATATCTATACTTTTATACTTATCAAGCAGTCCATCTTCTACTGAGTCATAATCCCCCAGTATCATATCCGGCACAAGTCCGAGTTCATCAATATATTTAAGACCACTGTCAGCTGCAATTATGTATTCAGCATTTATTGTCCTGACAAAATCCTTTGCCCAGCTTATATCAAGACTTCCCCCTGTCACTATAAGTGTTTTCATATCAATCTCCTTAATCTTACTAATCTGTAATATCTTTCTTTCGTATTTTACCACATTAATCCAGATGTTCTTTATTTTTTCACAATTATATTTTATAATATCTGAACAATAAAGGACTTATGGTTAAGTTCTATAACAAGGAGGAATATTATGTCTGAAAACGCAACTGACATAACTAATGACAACATTCAGGATAATAACGGGAATGACTCTCTTCTTACAGGTGGAAGCCTGTATGAAAGCAGCACTGACAAGTACAAGGATAACTTATCTTCTGCCATCACATTCTTTGTATGTGGAGGAATCGGAATCATTCTTATGATTCTTAATGATATCGGTATCATTAAGATAGTAACTAAAGATGCACCTTCATTCCTTTTTATTAATATTGTTCTTGGTCTGTTATTTATCGGATTCATTGCAATCGGTGTCTGGTCTTTGAAATACTCTAACAAAATTAAAGCCAAGGCTGAAACTGAGGATAAGAAAGCCGCCGATGTACTTAACTGGCTGGAAGACAACATAACTAAAGAAGATATTGAGAATTCTTACACTGGAGATATTCAGGAAGAAATGAAATATTTTAACCGTACAGCTTATGTTAAAGAACAGTTAACCGTACAATTTACTGAACTCTCAGATGAAGAAGCCGAGAATTTTTCAGAACAGTTCGTTGAAAAAATGTTTAATTAATTCTTATAATCAATAAAACCCGCTGTGTAATTAACAGACACAGCGGGTTTACTATATTCTGATTAGTTGTTAGAAAGGAATTCATCAATTCCCTTAGCTCCAGCTTTTCCTGCTCCCATGGCAAGAATAACTGTAGCTGCACCTGTAACAGCATCTCCACCGGCATATACACCTTCCTTAGATGTTTTACCAGTTTCTTCTTCTGCTACTATACATTTTCTCTTGTTGATGTCAAGTCCCTTAGTTGTTGAAGATATAAGTGGGTTAGGTGAAGTACCAAGTGACATGATAACTGCATCTAATTCCATAACAAACTCTGAACCAGGAATCTCTACAGGCTTTCTTCTTCCTGAAGCATCAGGTTCACCAAGTTCCATCTTAATACACTTCATACCTGTAACATTACCCTTGTCATCTGTAAGAATCTCTGTCGGATTAGTAAGAAGGTCAAATATAATTCCTTCTTCCTTAGCGTGATGTACTTCCTCAGCTCTTGCTGGAAGCTCCTCCTCACTTCTTCTGTATACGATATGAGTTTCTGCTCCAAGTCTTAATGCTGTTCTTGCAGCATCCATAGCAACATTACCACCACCAACGATAGCAACCTTCTTAAATCTTGCTATTGGAGTATCATACTCATCCTTGAAAGCTTTCATAAGATTACTTCTTGTAAGGTACTCATTAGCTGAGAATACTTCGTTAGCATTCTCGCCCGGAATACCCATGAATCTTGGAAGACCTGCACCAGAACCTATGAATACTGCATCAAAGCCTTCATCTTCAAGCAACTGGTCAATTGTCATTGACTTACCAATAACAACGTTAGTCTCAATCTTAACGCCTAACTTCTTAACATTCTCAACTTCGTGGGCAACTACTGTTGACTTAGGAAGACGGAATTCAGGAATACCGTAAACAAGTACACCGCCCGGCTCATGAAGGGCTTCAAAGATTGTTACGTCATAACCCATCTTTGCAAGATCTCCTGCACAGGTAAGACCTGCCGGGCCTGAGCCGATCACTGCTACTTTATGTCCATTTAACTTTTCTGCCTTTTTCGGTTTAATGCCATGTTCTCTTGCCCAGTCCGCAACAAAACGCTCTAATTTACCGATCGCTACAGGCTCTCCTTTGATTCCACGGATACATTTTCCCTCACACTGTGTCTCCTGTGGACATACACGGCCACATACAGCAGGAAGTGCACTTGACTTACCAATAATCTTATATGCTTCCTCAATATTTCCTTCTTTTACCTGATGAATAAATGCTGGGATATCGATAGATACAGGACAGCCCTGAACACATCTTGCATTCTTACAGTTAAGGCATCTTGTTGCCTCTTCCATAGCTTCTTCCTTGTTATATCCAAGACATACTTCATCAAAATTCTTATTTCTTACGTCAGGAGCCTGCTCTCTGACTGGCACTTTCTTCATTACGTCCATTTTGAAACCCATCCTTTCTAATTACACTGTCCACAACCGCCGTGATGTGTATCGCCTTCCTGAAGCTTGAGCATTGCTCTTCCCTCTTCAGTTCTGTACATAGCACTTCTCTTCATAGCCTGGTCAAAGTCAACAAGATGACCGTCAAATTCAGGTCCGTCAACACATGCAAACTTAATCTCATCGCCAACCTTAAGACGACATGCACCACACATACCAGTTCCATCAACCATAATCGGATTCATGCTGACAATTGTAGGAATTCCAAGTTCCTTAGTAAGAAGACAGACGAATTTCATCATAATCATAGGTCCGATTGCTACACATAAATCATAATGTTTTCCTTCTGCAACAAGATCCTTAAGCACATCTGTACCCATACCTTTTCTTACATAGCTTCCATCATCAGTTGTTATGTAAAGATTACCAGCAACAGCCTTCATCTCTTCCTCTAAGATTATAAGTTCCTTATTCTTAGCACCAACGATAACATCAACATCTACACCATGCTCATGCATCCATTTAACCTGTGGATATACAGGTGCTGTTCCAAGACCTCCGGCAATGAATACAATATTCATCTTTTTGAGTTCTTCAATATCCTTGCTGATAAGCTCTGATGGACATCCAAGAGGTCCAACAAAATCTTCAAATGCATCTCCTGCTTTAAGATGTGACATCTTCTCAGTAGACGCTCCAACTATCTGAACAACTATTGTTATAGTTCCTGCTTCTCTGTCATAATCACAAATAGTAAGTGGAATTCTTTCGCCCAAATCATCCATCTTTACAATAACGAACTGGCCAGGTTCACAATGTTTAGCAACTCTAGGAGCTTCAACATCCATAAGGAAGATCTTCTCTGCTAACTTCTCAGCCTTAAGAATTTTATACATTACAATTCTCCTTTCAAAAAGTAATATTATGAAGTGCATTACGCACAATCAACCTTTAGTATTCTTTGGCAGAATAACTGCCTTCTGTACCTGTAACAGTATACACCTTACCGCTTGATGTATCAACGCCATATAATCCAGCAGTTGTTGTAGAACCACCCTTTATTACATCATATCTGATAATATACATTTCAATGTTGCCAACCTTTGTCTTTGAAATATAGACAAAATTAACACCTGAACCATCTGAAGCTACGCTGTCTGACTTAAGCACCTTCTTTGATATAAGGACATTTTTCAGCTGGCTTTCAGCCTGGCTGTATGTATATGTATTCTTTACTTCAACATTATAATTTCTCTTAACTACTGTACTGCTCTGCTCATGATCGTTAATTATTACAAATGCGATTACAGTATTACCGGTTGGCATATCGAATTCACCTGTATACTCTGTTGATGAAGATGTAGGAGTTGTACCATCTGTTGTATAATATGCCTTACATTTGTCAGGGATATTATTAATCTTAATCTTCTCTCCATCTGAATATTTTCCTGACGCAGGAGTTACATCTGGTGCTGCAGGAGCACCATATTCAACAACATATTCAAATTCAACCACTTTACTATATACCCCAATAGAATTAACAGAAACTGCTTTTATCTTAGTTGTGCCTGTTTCTAACTTAATTGCTGTTCCATCATATAATGTACTCTTAATATCAGGTTCTTTTCCATCAGTTGTATAATAAACAACACAACCAGAATCACATGTAAATTTAAGTTCAACATCATCATCATACGAACCCGGCTCTTTAGAAGCTGATGGTTCTTTTACAATATAATTCTTAACTGCATTGCTGCATTTTCCATCCTGATACTTTCTTATAAGCTTTGTTAAATTATCTGCATCCTCTTTCTTATAATAAATATCTGCAAGAGCTTTAACCGCATCTTCATAATTCTCATCATATGAAAGTATATCCTTCAACACATTAACAGCTTCATCCTCATTTCCTGAGCTTTCATAGCATCTATACAATGTATACTTAAGGTTCAGATTCTTCTTTCCCTCATTTTCTTTAGAAGCCTTGCTAAGATATGATGATGCATCACCATAATTACCCTCTTCGTACAGTTTCATTCCTGTCTGATAATAATAATCATAATTATTCTTACTCTTCTTGTTAAGTGATACAGCAACTATAATTATTATAATTAAAACTAATGCAACTCCCGCAGCAACCCCTGCTATAATAAGCTTTGTCTTCTTATCCAGTGGTTTCTTAGTGGTGTCTTTCAAAATCTCTTTATCTTCATCTTCTGCTTCTTCATCGTCATCATCATCAAGTAAAATATCTCTATCAGTTAATTCTTCTTGTGTTGGTTGAGATGATTTATTAATTACCTGCTGTTCCTTAAGAATTTCATCTGTTATCTTAGGAACAACTCTCGTCCTTCCATCATTAATATCTGATGGCTGCTCTGCTTTATAAGCATCAGCCTTTCCTACATAAGCTTTGGCAACTGTAGTTTCTTCTTCTACCATTTTCTGCAACGACTTTTCAATTTCGTCTTCTATGCTTGTATTCTTATTAAAATCGTCTGGCATATATAGACCTCCATACACTTAAATAACATTTTGATATTAACATATTAGAGAATATTAATCAATAAAATACATTTTATGATTTTTATTTTTGTTTAACTAATTGTACACATTTTGCTCACATTTATCATGTATATTCTATATTAGATAGCAAAGAAAATTCTTTCTATCTCCCCCTCATATTTTGAAAAAGGAGATGTTTGACCGCATCTCCTTTTTTTATCCAAAAAATTATGACCATCAGTACAACACTGATGGTCATAATAATTTTATCATTACCTGAATTATCTTATGCTTGTAACTCTTACTGTGCAGCTTAATGTCTTATTATTAACAACAGCTGTTATTGTTGCTATTCCTGCTTTTCGTCCAATAACTTCTCCTGAAGAAGAAACTGTACATACCCTTGGATTACTGCTTCTCCATGTAATTTTACTATCTGTTCCTATTACATCTAATGTATATCTGTCATACTGCTCAAGAGTAATATTAGACCTGCTTATTGCAAGTGAATGAACTATACAGCTTGATTCAACACCTGCACCATCACTTATGACATAAACCTCTGCTTCACCAGGACCTACAGTTGTAATAACACCATTACCATCAACCGTAACTATTCCTGTATCTGATGAGTACCATTCATATGAATCATTATTAACAGCCGGCCTTACTATTACCGATAACTGTCTTGTTCTGCCTGTAAGCATATATATTTCTTTTGAATTAATTCTAAGTGAGGATATATTAACTCTTGGAGTTACATAAACCCAGCAGATTCCTTTGATATTATTACCATCCTGAGATGTTGCTGTAATCTTAACTTTACCGGAACTGATAGCAAACACCTCGCCATCCTCATCAACCACTGCGATTGATTCATTAGCTGATTTCCATACAACATCTTTAATTGTTGCATTATCCGGATATACGTTAATACCAAGTTTCTGTGAATCTCCAACAAACAATCTCAATGAATCCGGCACAACTTCTATTCCCGTAACCGGATTAACAACTCTTATGATACATGAATCTGTAACTCCGCTTCCATCTGCTGCTGTAGCTGTAATAACAGCATTACCAACTGATTCAGCACTAAGATTACCTTCCTGGTCTACTGAACATATACTGTTATCTGATGATGACCACACTATATTCTTATTAGTTGCTGTATCTGTTCCAACCGTTGCAATAAGCTTTCCTGTTGCACCCACATTCATGAATTTATTATTTTCACTCAATGTAATAGTTGAAACATATTCCTTAACAACAATTGTACAAGCTGCTGTGAGATGACACTCATCTGTTGTAACTTCAATTACACAGTTACCACCCTTTAAGGCTGTTACTACACCATTTTCATCAACTGTTGCAACTGATGTATCACTTGAAAGATATGTGACTTTCTTATTCTCTGCATCTATCGGCTCAATTGAAGGTATAATAGCATATTTTGCTCCAACCCATAATTCCTGATAATCAGAATTAAGTGTTATTCCTGTTACAGGCTGTGTAACAGTAACAATACAATATGCTGTAAGTCCCGTGTCAACATTAGTACATATTATAGATGTTGTTCCTGCACCTGTAGCTGTAACTTTACCATCGCTTTCTACTTTACATACGTTTTCATCACGGCTTTCCCATGTAACAAGCTTATTATCTGCATTCTCTGGAAGACATGTGGCATTAAGCCAGAACACCTGTCCTTTTCTCACTGTAATGTCTGTCGTATTAAGGACAATTGATGTAACAGGCTGCTTAACATATATATTACACATTGCTGTAACACCACCATCAAGTGACTTACAAAGTATTGTCGCACTACCTGTTCCGACAGCTTCAACCAGACCATTAGAATCAACTATACATACATTAGTATTAGATGATTCCCAACTTACAGTCCTGTTCGTAGCCGTTATAGGGAGAACTTCTGCTGTGATTCTT
>OKVK01001623.1_pt1 | contig 11283 bp, 6 predicted proteins | sample 1604771 | NCBI WGS metagenome assembly OKVK01 (sample SAMN01760906, study PRJEB22395) | human gut metagenome | reverse complement strand
GGCGATGTTCCCCGCAGCGGCCTCGGTTTCATCCGCCGGAAGGGGTTCCCGTTCCAATGCCGCCGCCAGAGAAAGCCGCAGATCGTCGTAGCCGCCCAGGCCGATGGTTCGGCAAAAGCGGACGATGCTGCTTTCGCCCACAGAGCAGCGAAACGCCAGTTCCCGGATGCGCAGGTTCACCACTTCGCCGCCGTGATCCAGAACGTAATCGGCGATGCTTTTTTCCACGCGCGTAAATGAGGGATACTGCGTCCGGATGCTTGCCAGCACTTCTCTGCCCATGCCGCTCCTCTTCTTTCGTAAAATCATTCCATTGTGAAACAACGCTTTCGATTATAAAGAAAGAAAACAGGAACGTCAAGATGCAAAATGTGACTATTTGTCATTTTTTGAAGAAAAGGACAGAAAAAAAGAACGGAACAAAAGAAGCCGGAAAACATTCGGCGGATGCTTTCCGGCTGCGGAGATGCTGAAACTGGGGGAGCGAGGGCACGAAGCGTCAAATTTTTATTAGAGGAATAACGCACCCAAAAGAGCAGGGCAACGCCGCACAAATGAGGGCAGGATGGCCTAGCGTTCGTCGTTCCCGTTTTTCTTTGATTCCATTTCCGAAAGTTTTTCCCGGTATTTTCCGGCTGTCGTGCCGATAATCCGCTTAAAGGCACGATTAAACGAATCGATATTGATATAGCCGCAGAGCTCGGCCACACGGCGGATGGTCAGATCGGGATTTTCTTTCAGCAGGCGGGTGGCCGCGTGGATCCGCACGGAATGCAGGTATTCCAGCGGCCCGATCTGCATTCCCTGCCGAAACGCCCGCGAGACTACGTCGGGATTTCGTCCCAGACGCTGAGCAATCGCCGACACATTGAGATCAGGGTCAAAGTAGCTGGATTGAACCAGTTGAATGACCTGCTCAAGCAGGTGCCCTTCGCTTTTCGCCGATGAATCGGAGGTTTTTTCCCGCTCACGTTCCAACAGCAGATACAGCTGAGAGGCGTCGTTTTGCAATGCGCTGTCGTTTCCCGTCAGCACAGCCTGCTGCATGGCAGAAAGAATCGAAAGAATATGGCTTTCCATGGCCGGAATTTCCTGATACATCTGGATGGGGGCGCTGCAGGGCAGCAGCCGCATCTGAGACAGCTGCTCCATCAGGGTGATGGAAGTCTGCGAAAAGGACTCTCCCACAGCGGCAACATCGGTCGCACAGCAAACAAATTCTGCTGAATATTCCTCCTGAAGAAAGCTCAAAGCCCTTTGCAGATCGTTCCTGAACAGGGGAATCTGCGAATCGCCGCTATGCTGCAATCCCATCAGGAAAAGCAGCTGCTGTCCTGTCTGCAGGGATACTACGCTGAAATTTGGCTCCAGCATTTTTCGAATCAATTCTTGCGCGATGGAGAAGATGGTTTCGTCATCCTGAACGTCTCCGTAATCGACCAGCGTCATTTCAATATAGCACCAGTAGGGCATGGGAAAGGGCTGTCGGCATTGGGCAAAGCGTTTTGCAGCGGCTGTCTCCGCCTGAGAAGTGCCAAGTTCCGTATAAAGTCTGGCGTCGTCCTGCCGCAGTCTGATTCGGTCTTCACGCTGCTTGAGCTTTTGACGGTCATCCAGCGCTTTTTGCAGCAGCGTATGAAGCTGGTCAAATTCGTGATTTTCCTCATCCGTATCAAATCCGCTGTCGTTAGCCATCCGCAGCACCTCGGCTACAGGAGTGTAATTTCGTTTCAGAGAAAGGATAATGACCATAAAGCTGAGGAACGTGCATACCGGGATCGCCGCAAGCAGGCCGGTGGTCTGCTTTAACAGCGCCGTGCGTATGGCCGTCCGGGATCTGACGCTGATAATACGGTAATCATACCCGTCCAGCCGCAGCGCCGTGACCAACCACTTGTTAGAAGCAAATTCGCCTTCCTCCGCCAGAAACTGAACGGTGTCCAGCGGAAAATCCTCTCCGTTTTGGAATAAAATATCTCCCTGAAGCGTGGTAAAAGCAAAATACTCATCCGTAGAGATTTCGCCATACAGGTCGATTAGATAATCGGGACGCAAATTGAAAAGGACGCAGGAACCATTTCCCAATCCCGTAAAAAAATACAGCGTATCATCCACGCGCTGCAGCCCGCCCCGACGGGTAAAGCTCAGCAGCTGCTTTAGTTCATCCAGACTTTTCCAAAGAGCTTCATGGTTTTCCGTCAACGAATACAGCTGATCCAAAGGAAGGACGCGCTTGGAGGTAATCCCGTATCCGCTTTTTCCCATATAAAGCAGGATTTCCTCCACGCTCCGGGAGGTGTTGACCGCGCTGGAAAGCTGAGTGCGAAGGCGAACCATGGTCGTATGATCGGTGCTCTGCAGATCGGCGCGGCTGCGGGTGACGGCGTTGGTCTGGGAAACAGTGGTATAGAACTGATTGGCCAATAAGGTCAGATCCGTCAATTCACTCTGCAGGGCGGTCTGATAGCGATGCAGCTGCGCGTACTGCATTTGCTGCAGGTTTCCTTCCAGCACTGCGGAATGATTTTGAAACAGAACATAGCATAACAGCGCCAGCGGAAAGAGGACAAGCAAATAAGAAAGGATCAGGCTCTGCAGAAGCGGACGTTTTCTGGCTTTATGCATTTCAAAATCCTCCTAATGTCTGATAGAGGGATATTGGCTCAAATCGTCGAAGAAATGCTGCGCAAAGCGCGGGGGATGGCCGGACCCCGCCGCATAGTGAAAGGGAGCGGAAAAGGGCGGCGGCTCCTTCAGCAGCTCTGTGCGAGGAGCGACAGTTTGAGCATATCTGCTGCTTTTTTTATTGTAGCCGAAAGCCCAAAGTTTTTTCAAGGCGATGGAGCGGCGTTTGGTGCAAAAAGAATACGTAAAATCCGATACGGGCATCGTCAAAAAACGATTCGCCCTATTTTTGCCCAATCTGGCGCGCTTTTAGCAATAAAACACATTTTGGCGGTACCGACGGATTTTGCTTATTGCTTTTTTGACCAAAAAGCCGTAAAAATAGCACATGCAGTTTGTCCGGTCAAGGCGCCAGACCGGCAGACCAACGGAACCAATAAAATATGGAGGAAAACAGCCATGAAAAAAAGTCTCGCTTTGATTCTGTGCCTTATGCTCTGCCTGTGCAGCTGCGCGCTGGCGGAGCCCGAAGCCGTTACCCTTCCTCTGACGGAAGAAAAAGCCACGTTAACGGTTTATATGCAGGCCCCCTCCGGCAGCCTGAGCATGATGACCGACCTGAACGAGTCTCCTACCATCCAGAAGCTGGAAGAGCTGACCAACGTTCATATTGAATTCATCTGCCCGCCGGAAAACGACGACGGTTCCTTCTTCAATATGCTGGTCGCCTCCGGCGAATATCCGGATATTTTCATTGCGGCGGATGAGCTGGGTCGGGATTATCCCGGTCAGACCGACGGCGCGATCGAGGATGGCATCGTCATCAACCCTAACGAGCTGGTCGAAAAGTACGCGCCCGATTATCTGGCGATGTACAACTCGCTTTCCGATAAGGATAAGCTGGTCCTGAAGACCGACAGCGGCGTGTAGAAGCTGACCGGCCTGGGCAGCAACGTGGTCAACGGCATCCAGCACACCGGCCTGCAGATCCGCAAGGACTGGCTGGACGCGCTGGGTCTGGAGGTTCCCAAGACCTATGAGGACTTCGAAAAAGCCATGCTGGCCATCAAGGAAGCCTATGATGTGACCGTTCCGCTGGCCTTCGCTCAGTTCGACGATTATTTCATCAACAACAGCAACGTGCTGGCCGCCGGCTACGGCGTCACCTGGGACGGCTTCATCCTGAACGATGAAGGCAAGGTCACTCACTCCTATCTGCAGGCCGGCTATCGTGATTTCCTGGAAATGATGACACGCTGGATGAGCGAAGGCATCATCGACGTGGATAACATCAACCGCACGCATGACGACTGCAAGAAGATGTACTACACCGGCCGCACCGCCGTCATCGGCATCGGCAACTGGGAGACCCGTACCCTCATTCAGACCGGCCCCACCGAGGATCCCAACTTCCACTCCGTTCCCATGAGCACCCTGCGCAAGGCGGGCGACGACAGCGTCCTGGGCACCGCTTCCTGCCTGAAGCGCGTCAGCACCGAAAGCCGCTTCTTTATCTCCACCGCCTGCAAGAACCCCGAGCTGGCCATGAAGTGGATCGACTGCCTCTTCAAGCCGGAGATCAACCTGCTGACCACCTTTGGTATCGGCGATCTGGGCGACGGTCACACCACCTATGAAATCAACGAAAACGGCGATTACGTCCGTTCCGCGTGGATGACCTCTGAAGAAAACCCCGATTACCCCAACGGCACCAACCGTCACTACATCCAGAACCTGACCACCGAAGTGCCAGATTCCATGGAACTGTCTCAGTACGACCTGCCGGAGCATCGGGAAAACTGGAAGGTCTGGAGCGAGGGCGTCAGCGATGAAAAGCTGGTTCCCGGCGGCGTGAGCCTGACCAGCGACGAAAGCCGCACCGTGTCCGAAGTCATGACCGAGATCAAGACCTACATGTCCGAGCTGGCGCTTAAGATCATCTGCGGCGAAGCCTCCCTGGAGGACTGGGACGCCGCCGTGGCCAACCTGGACGGCATGGGAATCCAGAAAGCCATCGACGCCGAGCAGGCGGCGCTGGATCGTTTCAACGCCCGTTAACCGTCAACCATTTTACCGGGAAAGGGGCCGTCCGGCCTCTTTCCCCGGTAAGCCTCATGGAAACGGCAGATGGCATATCCTGCCACAGAACCGTTTCCTTTTTTATTTTTCGGGCCGCTGCCGCACAGCGGCGGTTTTCCGGTAAGGAGGAATCGCTTTGAACGCAGAATCCCTCACTGTAAGGCGTGTGCCGCTGCGCAGGCGTCTTTTGGATAATATTCGAAACCATCCGCTGCTTTATCTGCTGGCCCTTCCGGTGGCGGCTTATTATATCATTTTCTGTTATCTGCCGATGTACGGCGTTGTGATCGCCTTTCAGGATTTCAAGCCTGCGCTTGGAATTGCCGGCAGCCGCTGGGTGGGGCTGAAGCATTTTGAAAAGCTCGTCACCAGCCGCTATTTCGGCAGGCTGCTGGGAAATACCCTGAGCATCAATCTGGGTATGCTGCTGGTGGGTTTTCCGCTGCCCATTCTGTTCGCCCTGCTTTTGAACGAAATCCCCAGCCGCGGCTTTCAGCGCGTGACCCAGACCATTACGTATATGCCCCATTTTATTTCGACCGTGGTCATCTGCGGTCTGATGGTGCAGTTCTGCTCCAGCAACGGCATCCTGACCAACGTGCTTTCCCATCTTGGCATGCAGAAAACCAACCTGTTTACGGTGCCCCGCTATTTCCAGCCGCTGTATATCGGCATGAATATCTGGCAGAATCTGGGTTGGGATTCCATTATCTATTTCGCCGCTCTGGCCGGGGTGGACAGCGAACTGTACGAAGCCGCCCAGATCGACGGCGCGGGGCGCTGGCGGCGGATGCTTCACGTAACGCTGCCCGGCATTATGCCCACCGTGGTGATCCTTCTAATCATGCGCATCGGAAGCCTGATGAATCTGGGCTGGGATCAGATCATCCTGCTGTATAACGAGCGGGTTTATGAAACGGCGGACGTGATCTCCACCTATGTATACCGCATGGGTCTGAGCAAATTTGAATACAGCTTCGGCTCGGCGGTAGGACTGCTGAATTCGCTCATCAATATTATGCTGCTGGTAGGCGCCAACGCGCTTTCACGCAGGGTGAATGAAACCGCGCTGTGGTAAGGAGGCCTTGCAATGCATCATGTTGAAGCCAGAAAAATAACCTATAAAATCGCCAATGCCCTGATCGTCGTTCTCATGCTTTTTCTGATCGTGATTACCATTTATCCGATGTATTACACGATCTGCGCTTCCTTTTCGGATGCGCGGGCATTGATGAAAAGCAGCGACCTGCTGCTCAAGCCCCTGGAGCCGGCTACGCTGGAAGGATACCGCATGGTTTTTTCCAACCCCAATATCCTGCACAGCTTTTACAACACCATTTTTTACGTGGTCGTGGGCACGGCCATCAGCATGGCGCTGACCATCGCCGGAGCCTACGTTACCAGCCGCGAAGACTTCCTGCCCCGGAATGTGATGATGAAAGGCATGCTGTTTACCATGTTTTTCAGCGGCGGACTGATCCCGTGGTTTTTCGTGGTCCGGGATCTGGGCATGTATAACACCCGCTGGGCCATCGTGATCCCGGCGGCGTTATCCACTTACAATCTGATCATCATGCGCACCTTCTTCAAATCCATCCCCGCGGCGCTGGAAGAAAGCGCGCTGCTGGACGGCGCCAACGACTTTCAGGTGCTTACCCGCATCACGCTTCCCCTGTCCTCCTCCGTTCTGGCGGTGATCGGAATGTACTACGCCGTGGCCCAGTGGAACGGCTGGTATCATTCTCTGATCTTTCACCGCAGCCGGGAATTGTACCCGCTGCAGATGATCCTGCGCGAACTGCTGATCCTCAACGAAATGTCTTCCACGGACAGCGCGGCCAATCTGGTAGAGGAAAGCTATGCGAAAGACCTGATCAAGTATTGCACCATTACAGTCACCACCGTTCCGATCCTGGTCATCTATCCTTTCCTGCAAAAGTATTTTGTGAAGGGCGTCATGATCGGCGCTGTGAAGGGCTGAGCCAGAATACGGGACAGAAATGAGGAAAAAAGGCATGGAACTCAGGGCACAGGCTATTGACAAGGGAATCCTCCGGTTAAGAATGTCGGAAAATTTCGCTCCTTCCCTGCTGGAACGCTACGGCGTTCTTCACACGGAGCCTGCGGGATGCGAATCGGGAATCGAATGGAACGGGCAGGAGATCCGCCTGCCCAACGGGCGCAGTCTCTGCTTTTCCTTCCGCACCGAAGAAAACGCGCAGGAATGGCAGGAGAAGCTGGAAAAGCTCAAAAACCGTTTTTCCGAGCATTGCGCGGGACAGCGCGTCATTATCGGCGATCCCAACGGCACGACACGAAACAATGCGCCCGTGGAACGGGGCGTGCATACGCCCTTCGGCATTTCCATTTCCATTCTGCCCGGGGCGCGCTTCTACGGCTTGGGAGAGGGAAACAGCGAGCGGCTGAATCTGCGGGGGCATACCTATCAAAACTGGGCCTATTATCAGTTTGATGAAGCGCCCATTCCCTTCCTGATGAGTCAGGAAGGCTGGGGCATTCTGATCAATAACGACTGGAAGCATTTTGTAGACGTAGGCGAGAGCCGGGCCGACCGGCTGGAAATTCTCGGCGAGGACGGAGAGCTGGATCTTTTCCTGCTTTGGGGCGGCTCCATGGCAGGAGTGCTGAAAAAATATGCCAGACTGAGCGGACACAATATGCTGCTGCCCAAATGGGCCTATGGCCTGACCTATATTGCGCCTATTTACGCTACGGAGTTTGTCGTGACCGATCATGCCCGCTTATTCCGCGAAAAGCATATTCCCTGCGATATGGTTTCGCTGGAGCCGGGCTGGATGACAAAGTTCTACGATCACGGCCTGGACAAGCAGTGGGAGAAAACCCGCTTTCATGTGCCCAACTGGGGCCCGGCAGATCAGCCGCACCCGGAATCCTTTATCGCGGCGCTGAAGCGCTATGGCTTTCATCTGAAGCTATGGCTCTGCGTAGATCATGATCTGACGGCTGAAGAGGAGCGCATCGTCCGCGGGGAGGAGACCTGCGATCCGCCCGCGTGGTTCGATCATCTGGTTCCCTTTGTCCGGCAGGGCGTAGACGCTTTCAAAATCGACCCCTGCGAGCTGGTGTACGAGGTTCACCCGGATATGAACTACAAAAACGGCGCCTGCGATGAGCAGATGCATAACCTGAACCAGACGCTGATCGTTAAGCAGATGTATCAGGGCTTTGCCAAAACCATGGGCCGCCGCCCCATGCACCATTACTGCGGCGGCAACGGAGGCCGGCAGGGCGCGCTGACATGGATTCTGAATCTGGCGCTGTCCGGGGCGATGAATACGACCTGCGATATGGACGTCAGCTCGGTGGAGGCGATTCATTTCGGCCTGCTGCTCCCATGGGGCCATCTGAATAGCTGGATCGGCTTCAGCCAGCCGTGGTGGGCCGGCGAAGAAAACGAACGGGCCTTTACGGAATATGCCCGGCTGCGTTACCGGCTTCTTCCCTATCTTTACTCCGCCGCGCTGGAAGGGCACGAAGAAGATATGCCCATCGTGCGGCCCATGCCGCTGGCTTTTCCGGAAAGCGAGGAGCTGGCGGACTGCATCACGCAGTTTATGCTGGGGCCATGGCTGATGGTGACGGTGTTCGAAACTCAGGTCACTTTCCCGGAAGGCGAATGGGAGGATTTCTTCACCGGCGAGCGGTACTGCGGCCCCTGCACAGTTCCCTATACGCCTCCCGCCGGAAAGGGCGGAGGACTTTTCGTCCGCCGGGGCGCTATTGTGCCGATGTGGAAGGATCGGGATTATGTTTACCAGTATGACGATTCGGAAATAGAGCTGGATGTTTACCCGCTGGGCGAAAGCCGCTATGTGTTCCGGGAGGACGACGGCATCAGCCTGGATTATGAAAACCGGCAGAGTTGCCGGACGGAAATTTTCTGCCGTGCGGATGCTGAAAAGGTGGAGCTGACCATCGGCGAGCGGGTGGGAGAGTATGCCGGAAAGGCCGAGAAGCGGATCTGGAAAGTGCGGGTACATGGCGATCAGGCTCCCGTCGTGATCCGCAAGCAGTCGGAAACGGACGAAGTCATTTTGCTGTAAGGAAACTGCGGACCGGAAAGGATTGTGGATATGAGCGAAATTCAATTTGGCATGCTTCGGGCGGAAGTCAATTTCCCCTGCCGGATCACCTGCACAGACAGCCGCGAAGAGGCGCGCAGCCTGTACTGCTTTGAACTGCACTGGGAACGCAAGGACCTTCCCGAAAAGCCGGTGTTCACGCTTTCGTGGGAAAAGCCGATTTTGGATATTCAATATCAGTGGCACAGCGAGTGCCACTTTGACCGGGCGCTGAAGCCGGACTGGGGCTGCGATGAAGAGAGCAAGCTGTCCAAAAGCAGCCCGCTGCACTGCTTTTTCAACGACGCGGGCTGGAATCGATATACCGTAGCGCTGGATGACTGCGTTACACTGCTGACCCGCTCCATCGGCGTTCATGAAGAGGACGGCACGCTTCACGCGCGTTTTTCCATTCCGCTGGATGCGTCCGGCCTGACGGATGGCTACCGGGTAAAGCTCTGGATCGACGAAACGAACTGCCGCTACGAAGACGCGATTCGGGCGGTGGCTAAATGGTGGGAGGAAAAATATCCGCCTGTGAACGTTCCCCCGGAAGCAAGGCTTCCCATGTATTCTTCCTGGTACAGCTTCCACCATTTTCTGTTTGCGGATCAGATCGAAGCCGAATGCGCGCGGGCCGTTCCCTTCGGCATGAAAACGCTGATTCTGGATAACGGCTGGGAAGACGACGACTGCGAACGGGGCTATGCCTACGGCGGCGATCTTCAGACCTCCGTTAAAAAATTTCCCGATATGCGTCAGCATGTGCGGAAAATTCACGAATTGGGAATGAAATATATGCTCTGGTGCGCGGTTCCTTTTGCGGGTCTCCATTCGAAAGCCGCGCAGACGTTCAAGGGCAAAACGCTGGAGTATATCGACGCCATTCAAACCTATGCGCTGGATCCCCGTTATCCGGAGGTGCGGGAGTATATCGTCAGTCATTACGTGCGGATGATGCGGGATTGGGATCTGGATGGCTTTAAGCTGGATTTTATCGATTCCTTCCGTATGACGAAGGAAACGCCCGCCTTCCGCGAAGGGATGGATTACGGCGTGCTGGAGGATGCCGTTCACCGGCTGATGACCGATCTGACCCGGAAGCTGCACGAACTGCGCCCCGACGTTTTGATTGAATTCCGTCAAAACTATATCGGGCCGGTCATGCGGCAGTACGGCAATATGTTCCGGGTGGGAGACTGTCCTTATTCCACCTCCTACAATCGGGTAGGAATCGTGGATCTCCGGCTTACCAGCGGCCGGACGGCCGTCCACTCGGATATGCTGATGTGGAACCCGGAAGACCGCGTTGAAAATGCCGCCTGCCAGATCGAAAACGTGCTTTTTGCCAATGTACAGCTTTCGGCCCGTTTGGACCGCATCCCGGAAGAACACCTGCGCATGATGCGCTTCTGGACCCGGCTGATGCAGGACGAGCAGCATCTGCTGCAGGAGGCTCCTCTCTATGCGGAGCAGCCGCAAATGCTTTATCCCGTGGTGCGGACAGAAGAAAAGGGAAGATCCGTGATCGCCTGTTATCAGCACGGCGTACTGGCCGAAGTACCGGCCTCCCGTCTGGACGACGTTTATCTCATCAACGCCAACTCCGGCAGCACCATGCTGGCGCGTTTCGATCAGAAAGCCAGATGGAAGGCGACCGTCTGGAATTGTCTTGGCGAAATACAGACGGAAGAGGAATGGGAGCCGGAAGGCCTGGTGGAATGGAAGATCCCGGAATGCGGGATGGTCCGACTGCAAAAAGTCAGATAAAGAACAGAAAGGCCGTTTTCCGCTGTCAATGCATCACAGCGGAAAACGGTTCTTTGAAAAAAGAGAAAAGGAGAACGAAAATGCCTTTAGTCGATCTGAGTGAAAAAGAACTGCTGGAATACCGGGGCCGAAACGAAAAGCCGGATGATTTTGACGCTTTTTGGGATAAGGGAATTCGGGAAATGGAAGCGCTGGGGACAGAGGCGGAGTTTCGCCGGGCGGATTTTCAGGTTCAGAATGCCGAATGCTTTCATCTATATTTTCAGGGGATGGGAGGCTCTATCATTCACGGCATTTACATCCGGCCGACGAATGTGACTCGTCCCGCCCCGGCAGTGTTGGAGTTCCACGGCTACGCCGGATCGGTCAAAGCGTTTTCAGAGGTGCTGGGATGGGCTGCGGCCGGTTTCTGCTATGCGGCCATGGATTGCCGGGGACAGGGAGGACTGTCGCAGGATACGGCCTCCGTGCTGGGAACCACGCTGCGGGGACACATTGTTCGGGGACTGGAAGATGAACCGGAAAAACTGTACTACCGAAACGTCTTTCTGGATACCGCACAGCTGGCCAGAATCATCGCCGCCCGGCCGGAGGTAAACGAACGGCAGGTGGGGGCGATGGGCGGCTCGCAGGGCGGCGGGCTTGCCGCTGCCTGCGCCGCACTGACGCCCTGGCTGGCGCGCGCCGCGCTCCGCTATCCTTTTCT
>OKVK01001621.1_pt1 | contig 11296 bp, 10 predicted proteins | sample 1604771 | NCBI WGS metagenome assembly OKVK01 (sample SAMN01760906, study PRJEB22395) | human gut metagenome | reverse complement strand
TGATACTGCAGCATCCACAACAGAGTCCACTTCTGAAAGCTCTGATGCGACTGCATCTGCAGACGGAGCCTTCAAGATCGGCGGAATCGGACCGATCACCGGTGGAGCAGCAATTTATGGCCAGGCTGTTATGAATGCAGCTCAGATGGCAACGGATGAGATTAACGCAGCAGGCGGAATCAACGGATATCAGGTAGAGTTCCGTTTTGAGGATGACGAGCATGATGCAGAGAAGTCTGTCAATGCTTATAACACTTTGAAAGACTGGGGTATGCAGATGCTTATGGGTACTGTAACCTCTACACCGTGTACTGCAGTTGTAGCAAAGACTGCAGAGGATAATATGTTCCAGCTGACCCCTTCAGGATCTGCTGTAGAGAGTATTGCACAGCCGAATGCTTTCCGTGTATGCTTCTCTGATCCGAACCAGGGTCTTGCATCTGCACAGTATATTGGAGAAAATCACCTGGCAACCAAAGTTGCTGTTATTTACAACAGTTCTGATGTATATTCCAGCGGTATTTATCAGAAGTTTGCTGAGGAAGCTCCGAATCAGGGTATTGAAGTAGTAGCTGCTGAAGCATTTACTGAGGACAGCAAAACTGATTTCTCCGTACAGCTTCAGAAAGCAAAAGAAGCAGGCGCTGAGCTGGTATTCCTTCCGATCTATTACACCGAGGCTTCCATCATCCTGACTCAGGCAAACAGCATGGGTTATGCACCGATGTTCTTCGGATGCGATGGTCTCGACGGTATTCTTGGTGTTGAGAACTTTGATACTTCTCTTACCGAGGATGTTATGCTTCTGACTCCGTTCGTAGCTGATGCACAGGACGAGAAGACACAGGCATTTGTATCTGCTTACGAAGAGAAATTCGGTGAGACTCCGAACCAGTTCGCAGCAGACGCATATGATGCAATGTACATCATCAAAGCAGCAGCTGAGCAGGCTGGTGTTACTCCGGACATGAGCGTATCTGATATCTGCGAGGCAATGAAGACTGCTATGACCGAGATTACGGTTGACGGACTGACCGGCGAAGGAATGACCTGGGATGCTGATGGTGAGCCGAGCAAAGCTCCGAAGGCAATGAAGATCGTAGATGGTGCTTACACCGCTATGTAATTAGAATTACACGATAGTTCCGGCCAAGAGCCGATTGGAACAGAGACGTTCTGATAAAGGGCGTCTCTGTATTTTTTACAGTCAGGTTTATCCACTGTAAACACAATAACTATTAAGAGGAGTTGAATGAGTATGAGTTTTGTATCCTACATATTAAATGGCATCAGCCTTGGCAGTGTGTATGCGATCATTGCACTGGGATATACGATGGTATACGGTATTGCCAAGATGCTGAATTTCGCTCATGGTGATATCATCATGGTAGGAAGCTATGTGGCATTTATAGCCATTAACAGCATGGGGCTTCCGGTTCCGGTATCTATCCTGCTTTCCGTTGTAGTCTGCACGGTGCTTGGTATGGTAATTGAGAGGGTGGCATATAAACCACTTCGTCATGCCTCCAAACTGGCAGTACTCATTACAGCAATCGGTGCCAGCTACTTTCTCCAGAATGTAGCACTTCTTATTTTTGGTGCAAACACAAAATCTTTCACTTCCATCGTAGGAAATGGTTCTGTTCAACTGGCAGGAGGAGCACTTTCGGTTACTATGGTGACGATTGTTACGGTGATTGCCTGCGTCGTAATCATGATCGGCTTGATGGCATTTATGAAATATTCCAAAGCAGGTCATGCAATGCTGGCCGTATCTGAGGATGACGGCGCTGCACAGCTGATGGGTATCAATGTCAATGCGACAATTGCACTGACCTTTGCCATTGGTTCCGGACTGGCAGCCATTGCAGGCGTTCTGCTCTGTTCGGCTTATCCGTCTCTTACTCCCTATACTGGTTCCATGCCTGGTATCAAAGCATTCGTAGCAGCAGTATTTGGTGGTATCGGATCTATTCCGGGAGCATTTATCGGCGGCATTCTTCTGGGAGTCATTGAGATCCTTGGAAAAGCTTATATTTCTTCACAGCTGGCAGATGCCATCGTATTTGCTGTGCTGATTGTAGTGCTGGTAGTAAAGCCGACAGGACTTCTTGGAAAACAGATCCAGGAAAAGGTATAAAGGAGGCTGCGGAACATGAAGAATTTATCAAAGAATACAAAGAGCAGTCTGACAACCTATGGAATGGTTGTTGCAGCTTATATTATATGTGAACTTTTCCTTCAGACCGGTCATATGACCAGTCTTCTGAAAGGACTTTTAGTACCGCTTTGTGTCTATGCAATTCTGGCTGTATCCCTGAACCTGACGGTTGGTATTTTAGGAGAGTTAAGCCTTGGTCATGCGGGATTTATGTGTGTGGGCGCATTTACCAGCGCGGTATTTTCCAAATGTGTCATGAATACGATTACAGTTCCGACGGTGCGTTTCCTTCTGGCACTGCTGGTAGGAGTCGTTTGTGCAGGTATCTGTGGTGTACTGATTGGTATTCCGGTACTTCGTCTGAGAGGAGATTATCTGGCCATCGTAACCCTGGCATTTGGTGAAATCATTAAGAACCTGGTCAATGTTATTTATCTTGGAAAAGACAGTGCAGGATTCCATTTCTCCATGAAGGATATTATGTCCCTGAATATGGAAGCAGATGGCGACGTGATCATCAAGGGAGCACAGGGAATTACCGGTGCGCCGACGGATTCCAACTTTACCATTGGTATTATTCTTCTGTTGATCACTCTGTTTGTAGTTATGAATCTGGTAAATTCCAGATCCGGACGCGCCATCATGGCCATCCGTGATAATCGTATTGCAGCAGAATCCATCGGCATCAATATTACAAAATACAAAATTCTTGCATTCAGTATTTCCGCAGCTCTGGCCGGAGCCGCAGGTGTGCTGTATGCCCATAATCTGTCTACTTTGACAGCTTTGCCGAAGAACTTCGGTTACAACATGTCCATCACCATCCTGGTATTCGTCGTGCTGGGAGGTATCGGAAATATCCGCGGATCTGTGATCGCAGCCGTTGTTCTGACACTGCTTCCGGAACTCTTACGTTTCTTAAGTGACTACCGTATGCTGATCTATGCAGTTGTCCTGATTGTAACCATGATTCTGGTATGGAGTCCGGGCGGTATTGCATTCAGAGAGCGTCTGGAGAACATGAATCCGTTTCGTAAAAAAGAGAAGGAGGTACAGTAGTGATGGCAGCATCTGAAAACACATCTATGCTGGAAGTCAAGAATCTGGGTATTTCCTTTGGAGGACTTCGTGCAGTAGATAACTTTAATATGACCATCGAAAAAGGACAGCTTTACGGTTTGATCGGTCCGAACGGCGCCGGAAAAACAACTATTTTCAATATGTTAACCGGTGTTTATAAACCGACCGACGGAAAGATTTATCTGGACGGTGAAGATATTACCGGAAAGAGTACGATGGAGATCAATAAGGAAGGAATTGCAAGAACCTTCCAGAACATTCGTCTGTTCTCTGACCTGACCGTGCTGGATAATGTAAAAGCAGGTCTGCATAATCAGAAAGAATATATTTATTCTACTCTGTCAGGAATTCTTCGTCTGCCGTCTTATCATAAAGCAGAGAAAGCCATGGACGAGCGTGCCATGGAACTTTTAAAAGTATTTGACCTGGAGAAAGAGGCAGATTATAAAGCATCCAATCTTCCTTACGGAAAACAGAGAAAGCTGGAGATTGCCAGGGCACTGGCTACGAATCCGAAGCTCCTTCTGCTGGATGAACCGGCAGCAGGCATGAACCCCAATGAGACTCAGGAACTGATGAATACCATTCATTTCGTAAGAGATGAGTTCCATATGACGATTCTTCTGATCGAGCATGATATGAAACTGGTATCCGGTATTTGTGAGAAACTGACGGTACTGAACTTTGGTCAGGAGCTGGCCAGCGGAGATACCTCCACCGTTCTGAACGATCCGAAGGTTATCACGGCATATCTTGGTGAGTAGAGGAGGAACGACAATGGCAATGCTTGAGATTAAAGAACTGGAAGTATATTATGGAATGATCCAGGCAATCAAAGGAATCTCCTTTGAGGTAAATGAAGGCGAGGTTATCGCCCTGATCGGTGCCAACGGAGCCGGAAAGACGACCATTCTTCACACCATTTCCGGACTGATCGCTCCAAAGAAAGGAAGCATCACTTTTGAAGGACAGGAGATCACAAAGATCCCGGCTCACAAGATCGTAGAAAACGGACTGGCACAGGTACCGGAGGGCCGCCGTGTATTCCCGTCCTTAAGTGTTCTGCAGAACCTGAAGCTGGGTGCCTATACAAGAAAAGATAAAAAAGAGATTGACGATACACTGAAGATGATCTATGAGCGTTTTCCGCGTCTGGAAGAACGTAAGAACCAGCCGGCAGGAACTCTCTCCGGAGGTGAGCAGCAGATGCTTGCCATGGGACGTGCCCTCATGTCCAAGCCACGGATCATCCTCATGGATGAGCCATCCATGGGTCTCTCCCCGATCTTCGTAAACGAGATTTTCGATATTATCAAACAGGTCAGCGCCAGCGGAACCACTGTTCTTCTGGTAGAGCAGAACGCAAAGAAAGCCCTGTCCATCGCAGACAGAGGTTATGTTCTGGAGACCGGCAAGATTGTAAAAGAAGGAAAAGCTTCGGATCTTCTAAATGATGAGGCAGTAAAGAAAGCTTATCTGGGAGAATAAAACAGACATACGAAAAAAGACCACGATCAAGAGATTGATTGTGGTCTTTTTTGCATAATTTACAGGTGCTTTAACTAATCAGGAGTGACAGAATGTCACTCCTGACATTCTGGTTCTTATTTTTAGGAGAATGCAGTATGGGTTTGCTGTACCGTTTGGGCATATGCAGCCGGCAGCTGTGCCTATACCCGGATGCGATGGTCAGTATAGTGATCTTTCTGCCCGAACTATCTGCAGATTTACGGGAAAAGGTGGTTAAGGCAGGCACAGAACAGAAAAATTGGGTGGAGCGTACGAAAAGGATTTTTATATGTCCAGATCACACCGAGATGGTGGCAGGAAAAGTAATTTATTTTTATCGGGCATTTCTTGTAGGTGTTACGAAGCAAAATATTTCCCTGCATTGAATGATCATTAGTCAAAATCACCACATTCTTGAATTTACTACTGGGAAAAACCAGCAGAATGTGATAAAATGATCCTATCATGATAAAAATCGGACAAGGGGTAACTATGTCCGGACAGAGGGGAACGTATATGAGTAAAAAATCAGTCAGTGAAGCTGCTGTAAAACGGCCATGGTGCATGATTACAGACATGGATCAGTATCTGTTCGGGGAAGGCACACACTATGAGATATATAAGAAGCTGGGTGCGCATCCGACGGAGTATAACGGCGAACAGGGAGTTTATTTTGCAGTATGGGCACCCCATGCAAAGGGTGTGCGCGTAGTTGGGGAATTCAACTGCTGGGGAAACGACGGATATCCTATGAAACGTCTGGACCCATTGGGAATTTACGAAGTGTTTATTCCGGGACTCCGGGAAGGCAGTATGTATAAATATCTGATTGAGACGGAAAGTGGAGATTATCTTTACAAAGCAGATCCGTTTGCATCTTATGCGGAAAAACGTCCGGGCACGGCATCCAGAGTGGCAGATATCAGCCACTTCACCTGGCATGACGAGCGCTGGATGGAGAAGAGAAAGACATGGAACAGTGCAGAGGAAGCATTGTCCATCTATGAAGTACATCCTGGTTCCTGGAAACGTCATCCCCATGAAGAGGATGAGGATGGCTTCTATAATTATAGAGAACTAGCGGAAGAGCTGACGGCGTATGTGAAGGATATGGGATATACCCATGTGGAACTGATGGGAATCGCAGAGCATCCCTTTGACGGTTCCTGGGGCTATCAGGTAACTGGATATTTTGCACCGACATCCCGCTATGGAACGCCGGAAGATTTCCAATATATGATGGATTATTTTCATAAGCACGGCATCGGCGTCATTCTTGACTGGGTTCCGGCTCATTTTCCGAAAGATGCGCATGGTCTTGCGAATTTTGACGGGCAGCCCCTCTTTGAGCATCCGGACAGCCGAAAGGGGGAGCATCCGGACTGGGGAACCAAGATTTTTAATTATGAGAAATCAGAGGTACGGAATTTCCTGATTGCCAATGCGCTGTTCTGGCTCAATGAATATCATGTAGATGGTCTTCGTGTGGATGCGGTGGCATCCATGCTGTATCTGGATTATGGCAAACAGGACGGTCAGTGGGTGCCGAACAAATATGGCGGCAAGGAAAATCTGGAGGCCATCTGGTTCTTTAAACATCTGAATTCCCTCATCCGTGGAAGAAATGACGGAGCAATGATAATTGCGGAGGAATCCACTGCATGGCCGGGTGTTACGAAGGATGTTAAAGATGACGGTCTTGGATTTACCTTCAAGTGGAATATGGGCTGGATGAACGATTTCCTGGAATATATGAAGCTTGACCCGTATTTCCGGAAAGATAATCATAATAAGATGACCTTTGCCATGAGTTATGCGTGCAGTGAGAATTATATTCTGGTACTGTCCCATGACGAGGTAGTGCATCTGAAATGTTCCATGATCAACAAGATGCCAGGTTATATGGATGACAAGTTTGCAAACCTGAAAGCAGGTTATGCGTTCATGTTCGGACATTCAGGCAAAAAGCTTCTGTTTATGGGAAATGAGTTTGCACAGCTGCAGGAATGGAGCGAAGAACGTGAGCTGGACTGGTTCCTTCTGAAAGAAGAACGTCATCAGGGCATGCAGAATTTTGTGAAGGCACTGCTTCACATGTATAAGAAATACCGCTGTCTCTATGAGCTGGATGACAGTTGGGATGGCTTCCAGTGGATCAATGCAGATGACTGCTATAGAAGCATTTTCAGTTTCGTAAGATATAGCAAGAGTAAGAGAAAGAGTCTGCTTTTTGTTGTAAACTTTACGCCGATGGAGCGTCCGGATTACCGTGTTGGTGTGCCGAAGAAGAAAAAGTATAAACTGATTCTGGACAGTGATGCGAAAGAATTCGGCGGAAAAGGACGGAAGCGTCCGGAAGTATATGAGGCGAAAAAAGGCGACTGCGATAACCAGAAATATTATGTGGAGTATCCATTGAGTGCATATGGAATTGCAGTCTTTGAGTTTTAATTTTTTCGAAAATCTTAAAGAAATCCTAATTTTTTGGACACAAAATGGACACAAAGATTCGGTATCCTGTCACACGTAGTAAAAAATAAGCCTAACGAGGAGGAAAAGACTATGAAAAAGAAATGGCTTGTATTATGCTGCGTAGGAATGTTAAGTGCATTTGCTATGACTGGATGCGGATCTTCCGCAGATACCACTGCTCCGGCTGAGGAGACCCAGGAGGTAGAAGATACCACAGAGGTAGAGGACACTACAGAAGCAGAAGATGCAACTGAGGAAGAGACTGCTGTAGAGGAGGAAACTCCGGCAGCAGGTGAGGAGACCGAGAAAGCAGCAGAGGACGCTGATGCAGCAGATGCAGAAGCAGAGGATGCAACCGAGGAAAATGCAGCAGCTGATGATGCACAGGAAGAAGTTCCGGCAGAGGATGCTGAGGCAGCTCAGGAATAATAGAAAGAATAAGAAATGGACCGCTTCGTATGGAGCGGTCCTTTTTCAATATGTGTGATTATTTACTGAGGATTTCTTCTTTTCTTTCCAGCAGTTCATTGGAGAGCAGCTGTTTTTCTACGTTATCGAATCCAAGACGGTCGATGGTGCATGCAAAACGTTCGCCCGGTTTGCCCTGGTCACGGAACAGAAGAATAGCTTTCTCGATGACATCGAGAGCTTCCTCCTTGGAAGTGAATACTTTGTGGAGTGCTTTTCCATGGGAGATCTGTTTGCCCCAGCGTCCGCCGATGTAGATCTTGAATCCATATTCTCCATCGGTGATGGAGTCGAAGCGGCAGTGTCCGACACAACGACCGCAGTTTTTACAGATATCTTTATCAATCTGCATGACGCCGTCGACCAGTTTTGGAGCACCGTTGGGACAGGCTTCTGCTACAGAACATTTCTTGCATCCTTTGCAGAGGGATGCATCATAGGTCGGAATTCTCTGACCGATAATACCCAGGTCATTTAAGTTTGGTTTTACACAGTTGTTGGGACATCCGCCCACTGCAATTTTAAATTTGTGCGGAAGTTTGTAAGCGCGGTATCCTTTGTAGAAACGTTTGTGGATTTCCTCGGAGAGTGCGAAGGAATCCAGAAGTCCATACTGGCAGGTGGTTCCTTTGCAGGATACAATCGGACGTATCAGTGGACCGGTTCCTCCTGTTTCCAGACCTTCTTTTGCCAGATATTCCTGGAATGTGTCAATATTTTCATAGGGGATGCCCTGTACCTCCACGGTCTGACGGGTAGTGAATGTAAGAATGCCGTTTCCGAATTTTTCAGCGGCTTCTGCAAGACAGCGCTGCTGAGCAGCGGTTACCTTTCCATTGACAGTGATGACACGGGCTGAGAAATTGTCGGTTCCCTTGTTGCTCAGAAATCCCATGCCTTTTAAGCGTTTTTCTTCCTCTTTGCTGACGGTTAATGTTGCCACGATGGTTCCTCCTTTTTTGTATGTACATTCACTATAGCACTTGTTGATATATTTGAAAAATGATATTATTTGATAGAAATAATAGGTTTTACCTATAGATAAAAGAGAGGAAATACATATGACTATTCGGCATCTGAATATATTTTTAGCCGTGGCAGAGTATGGTACCATGAGCGCGGCGGCGGAGCATCTTTATCTGTCTCAGCCGACGGTGAGCCAGGCTGTTCGTGAGCTGGAGCAGCACTATCACTGTCTGTTATTTGAACGTCTGGGCAAGAAACTGTATCTGACTGATCAGGGAAGACTGCTGCTCGATAAATCCCAGGAAGTGGTCATGCAGTTCCGGGAGCTGGAGGAACTCATGTGGAATCAGGGACAGATGCCAGTGCTGAAGCTTGGCAGTACCCTGACGGTGGGAACCTGTCTGACGCCGAAGATCATTCTGGAGCTTGAGCAGGCGGTGCCGGGATTGGAAGTGCATTCCTTTGTGAGCAATACAGTGGAAATTGAGCAGAAGCTTCTGAAAGCGGAACTGGATGCAGCAGTTGTGGAAGGAGAGATTCATTCTCCGGATCTCATTGTGATTCCGATTATTGATGATTCGCTGGTGTTGACTGCGGGGGTGCATCATCCGTTTTACGAAAAAGAAATGCTGCATACGGAAGAACTGGACGGTGAGAGCTTTGCCATGAGAGAGCAGGGAAGCGGAACAAGAAAGCTGTTTGAAGAATATACCGAACGACACGGGTTGTCAATCAAAGTAACCTGGGAGGCAAACTGTCCGCGAACCATCATCAATGCGGTTCTCTATCATAAAGTATTGTCGGTGATGTCCCTGCGTCTTTTAAAACATGAGATACGGCATCAGCGCGTCCGGATTTTTTATAATGAACATAAAGAATGGGACCGGAAGTTTAAGCTGGTCTATCACAAAAATAAATTCCTGACGCCGGCCATTTATGAATTGGAAAAACTCCTCTGGCAGTACAAAACCATGGAACTGCCGGAGGAATGCGGGGTGTTACGTTAATATTTATTATTGTTTACAGGTGATGACGCAGACAGGGAAGGGTGACAGCATGTGAAAGGAACGTCCGCAGTCCCGGTACTTCACTCGAACGAGCATTTGGCGATGTTCGGGTGTTAGTACCGCTGGATCGAGGACTTAGCGAGAGCGGTTCCTTCTCACATGCTGTCACCTTTATATGCCTGATTCAATCACCTGTGAGCAGGAATCTATATTACTCTCCCGCAATCACCTTCGGAATATGGTGCATATCCGCTGCGATGTCCGTAAAAGAACTGAAAAAGCTTCCGATGATCTTCCGGGTGGAAGCAAGGCAGTAGAGGTCGAGCAGGGCGTCGTGCATGCCATCTATGCTATCGCGGCGGAGACAGCGGTTCTCATTGGAGAGAATCCGTCCCGGGAATGCTTCCCGAAGCCGTTTCTCTTCTTCCATATCGTCGGTGGCCAGATAGAACATCGTCGCCGGATCAGCCTCCAGTTCCTGCTTCATGGAATGGATAAAGGCATCCGTGGAGCTTTTGCCGATGGCAGGCTGGTTGTCTGTGCGGCGTATGTGCACGCCGACGCAGGAAGAACCGAAGCGGGAAGTGATGCTGTCGATCCGTTTCTGAAGCCGCTCGGTAGGAACGAAGAGGTGATAGTCTTCGGAGGGATAAAACCATTCCCAGGTAAAAATATATGTTTTTCCGGTAAGAGATGCCACATAATCTGGATCCAGACACCCATCGGAATTCCGGTGTGCCAGAATGGTTTCGTTGGTCAGATAATTTTTTGCCGTCTTCTGGTGAAAGAGCTTTCGCGGATCGGCCACGGAATGAATGCTGGTGATTTTAAATTCGGTCACCGGCTGAAATAATGACTCAAAGGGGCAGTTCAGCTCTGCATTGCAGTTCCACAGAATCTGAAGCTTTTCTTTCCGTTCCCGGGCCAGTTTCCATCCGGAATTAATCACCCGCATTCTATTGCATAAACCGCCGGAAGGTTGTATGATTATCATTGAATTACCTCGCTTATACTAAAGTTAAAAAGAGTATAGCACAGAAAGGTCAGGAATGAAAGTTTTACAGATCAGCACCGTATGCGGCAGCGGCAGCGTAGGGCGCATTACTGTGGATATTTATCATACATTGGAAAAACAGGGGGATGACTGCCTCATTGCCTATGGCAGAAGAACCGCGCCGAAAGGTGTACATGCATTTTGCTTTGGCTCTCCGGTCAGCATGGGAATTCATGTGTTGTCTACGTTTTTTAAGGGCGAGCATGGATTCGCATCGGCATCAGCTACCAGAAAACTGATCCATAAGATCGAGGAATGGAATCCGGACGTGATTCAGCTTCACAACATTCATGGATTTATCCTGCAGACGGAACTCTTATTTGACTATCTGAAAAAAGCGGGAAAGCCGGTGGTGTGGACCCTTCACGACTGCTGGCCTTACACCGGGCACTGTGCGTTCTATGATTATAACAACTGTGGACAGTGGCGGGATGGATGCAAAGACTGCAAAGAGTATCGAAATACTTATCCTTATGCATTATTTAAAAATAATACGGCGAACAATTATAAAAGAAAAAAGGCGGCCTTTACCGGTGTGGCGAACCTTACCATTGTGACGCCCTCCCGATGGCTGGGGGG
>OKVK01001615.1_pt1 | contig 11318 bp, 9 predicted proteins | sample 1604771 | NCBI WGS metagenome assembly OKVK01 (sample SAMN01760906, study PRJEB22395) | human gut metagenome | reverse complement strand
ATGGGGGCGCCGCCCTGACCGACCATGGAGCCGAAGGATGCCAGAAGAGTGACAATCGGCGCACAGATGCCGACACCGGCCAGTGCCAGATCTCCAACACCGGTTCCGATATACATTCGGTCGACGATGGAATATAAAACATTTACCAGCTGCGCCAGCATTGTGGGGATGGCCAGCCGTATTACCAGACGGGAAATTTCGTCCCGTCCCAGATCATTTGTGCGACTCATAGGATCAACCAATTCCTCCAAGTAAAATTCCCAGTATCAGTACAAGTACACATAGCGGACAGTAAATATATTTGCAGACAGGAAGAAACAGATCGGTAAACGGTTTGTTCCTTCCTTTATTTACCTGCACATTCACATATGATTTGCCACAGATCCAGAAGAACATGATTCCGGCAAGTCCTGCACCCAGCGGGCAGATATAGATGGACAGCACATCCATCCAGTCGGATACGATGCCCTGAATGCAGATGGAAACAATCAGTGAAAATACAGCAATCAGAGTACAGGAAGTCTTTCTTCCAAGGTGAAGCTTTTCCTGGATGGTTGCAATGGGCGCTTCATACAAGTTAATGAGTGAGGACAGCCCGGCGGAAAAGACAGCCACAAAGAAGATCATGGCAATCAGATGACCACAGGGCATAGATTTAAACAAAGCCGGCAGATAGATGAACATCAGTCCGGGTCCACCCTGGTCAAGCTGTGCACCGATGGTTGCCATAGCCGGAATGATAACAATGGCTGCAAGAAGAGCTGCAATGGTATCAAATAGGGCAACACGTCCGGCAGCCGCCGGAATATCCTCCTTGTCAGAGAGGTAAGAGCCATAGATTAGTGTACCATTTCCAGCGACAGATAAAGAAAAAAAGGCCTGTCCGAGAGCAAAAATCCAGGTTTTCGGGTTTGCTAATATAACCGGATCAATTCGGAAAATATACCGGTAACCGTCGATAGCACCTGGTTGGAATGCTACATAGATTCCGAGAATGGCGAATAGAATAAAGAAAACCGGCATCATGATCCGGTTGGCTTTCTCGATACCCTGACCGATACCAAACATCAGGATGATCATGCCAATGATGAGCGCAACAATCTGCCAGCCATTATTTCCAAAGGAACTGGCCATCTGCCCGAATTCTGCTCCGAATCCATCTGCGTCAGATGGCGCCAGAGTGGCTCCGGTGAAGGAACCAACCATATATTTTAGAATCCATCCCATGACAACAGTATAGCCGATAGCCATGGCAAGGGCGCCGAGTACAGGAATATATCCAAGAAGTTCTCCTGTACTGCGGTGCCCTTTGATTTCACACGCATAACCAAATGCATCTACAGGACCGGAGCGGGATGCTCTCCCAAAACTCATTTCGCCGATGACTCCGGTAAAACTGATCAGTGCCACAAAAAGAAAATACGGAAGCAGATAGGAACCGCCTCCGTACATGGAGACTCTGGTTGGAAACATCCAGATATTGCCCATACCCACGGCAGAGCCGATACAGGCCAGAATAAATCCCCATTTATTGTTAAAAGAATCTCTTTTTTTCATTTGTTACTTGTCCCTCGCATTCATAAACTCAATGTATCTATGATACATGATTGGAGTCGGAAAGTAAATGAAAAAGAGCATCAGACGAACTACAGAAAAAACTCAATACCAAATACCACGGCGCAGCAGATGACAGCTACCGGTAAAAGTCCAGCACCTGCATAAGCAGCGATGATACCAATCAGCAGTGCCAGTGCACCGGAGATGGGAGACTGGGTGGCGGGGATAATGGCTGGGAAGGTCATTACTGCAAGTGTTACATAAGGTACATAGTATAAAAACGACTGAAGGAATGTATTTTCAATCGGTTTTCGGATCAGGGTCAGCGGAAGTACGCGGATCAGGTAAGATACGGCTCCGGTGATAAAAATGTAAACATACATATTATGCGTCATGTTCAGGACCTCCTTCGGTATGGATCGGGAAGAAATAAGCTGCTCCGGCAGACAGTATTACAGTCAGGATAATGGTTCTGGTGCCTTCGGAGATGGAAGAGATCAGCGGGAGACAGGAGGAGGCGTAACTTGCAGCAAATGCCAAAATGATCAGTGCTGCAACGACCTTATCCTTTTTTGCCGGAGGAATGATGATTGCCAGGAACATGCCAAACAGAGAAACACTTAATGCACTCACCACACGGGCCGGCATGATATTTCCGGCAATGATACCGCAGGCCGTTCCGGTTGCCCAGCAGGGAATGGCGGTCAGCATGGCGCCGTAGGTGTAGAAAGGTTCCAGATAGCCGGGACGGGCAATGGCGATGCCAAAGAGCTCATCGGTAATATCGTAACCCATTAAAAGCCGGTGCCCGAAGGAAAGCCCGGGTTTCAGACGCTGTCCCATGGCGCAGCTCATGAGAAGATACCGGGCATTGGCAATCAATGTAACGACAGCAATTTCTATGTAGGAAGCATTGGCTGCGATCACGGTAATTCCGGCATATTCTCCGGCAGACGCATTATTCAGAAAGCTGAGCAAAAATCCCTGAAATGCATTCATGCCCGCATTTCTTGCGGCAATACCCAGTGAAAAAGCCACTGCAAAATACCCAAGTCCTATGGGAATGGCATCCTTTATTCCCTCCTGGAATATCTTTGCATTCGATTTACTCATAACACGGATTCCTCCCAAGAATCAGATTTATTTTCTGAGCAATATTTTAACAGTCCTCTTTACATAAGTAAAATGAATGATTATGATGAATACATAAGAAAAAGTGACGGGGTGAACAACATGTTATCCAGATATGAAATATTTTGCAAAGTAATGGAAAATGGCAGTTTCACAAAGACAGCAGAAGAACTGGGATATTCTCAGAGTGCCGTCAGTCAGGCAGTTCGGACTTTGGAACAGGAGACAGAAACAGTGCTCATTGACCGGAAAAAGGATGGAATTGGACTGACCGCAGACGGTGAGCAGTATCTTCCGTATTTTCAGCAGATCTATCAGGCGGAAAAGAATCTGGAACGAAAAGAAGAGGAAATGAAGGGACTTACCAACAGCGCCATTCGAATTGGAACTTTTACCAGTGTCAGCCGTACCTTCCTGCCAAGACTGATGATGGAATTTAAGAAACAATATCCGGAAGTGCGATTCATTCTTCAACAGGGGGAATATACCAGTATTGCCCAGTGGGTAAGAAACGGAAGCGTGGATTTTGGATTTGCCAATGCAGAAGCAGTGCCAGGGCTGGAAACCAGTATTTTATATAAGGATGAAATGGCGGCCGTACTGCCGAAAGGACATCCTCTGACCGGAAAACAAGTCATTTCACTAAAAGATCTTGAGCAGGAACCTTTCATTCTTCTGGATGAAGGAGAGTACAGCGTACCTGAGCAGGCTTTTCGGCGGGCGGGGCTGCATCCGAAAATTGAGTACAAAGTATACGACGATTACTCTATTTTAGCTATGGTACGACAGAGCCTTGGAGTCTCTGCCATGTATAAAAGAGTGCTGGAAGGATTCGAAGCAGGGCTTGCCGTCCGCCCGGTAAAAGAGCGGATGGAACGTCCGGTGGCACTGGTGTGGAAAGATTGGAATACGATGCCCTTTGCAGCAAGAAAGTTTGTGTCTTATGTGCGGTTAAAATTTTAACAAACTACCAGATCTTGCAGATATTGAGAAATTTTTGCGTAAAAGACACTTTTTCTTGTATTTCCTATGGGCCATGATATAATAACAGCGTCTCGAAAGTTATACTACGCTAATTATTTATCAAAAGGAGGTTCATAGATGAAAAATTTTGAACAGTGGGGCGGATTTGAAGGCCGCATCTGGAAAGAAGAGATCAATGTAAGAGATTTCATCCAGAAAAACTATACCCCGTATGAGGGAGACGAATCCTTCCTGGAGGGACCCACAGAGGCAACTGACAAATTATGGGGAATTCTGCAGGGACTGCAGAAAGAAGAGCGTGCAAAAGGCGGCATTCTGGATATGGATACTCATATTGTATCCGGCATCACATCCCATGGAGCAGGATATATCAGTGAAGAGACCAAAGATCTTGAGCAGGTCGTAGGACTTCAGACAGACAAACCACTGAAGAGAGCATTTATGCCCTTTGGAGGAATCAAGATGGCCGAGCAGGCATGCCAGACCAATGGCTACGAGCCGGATCCAGAGCTACACAAAATCTTTACCGAGTACTGCAGAACTCATAATCAGGGCGTCTTCGATGCTTATACTCCGGAGATGAAGAAAGCACGTCACAACAAGATCATTACCGGACTTCCGGACACCTACGGAAGAGGACGTATCGTCGGTGACTACCGTCGTGTGGCTCTGTACGGAATTGATTTTCTGATGGAGAAGAAGGCAGAAGATTTCGCGAACTGCGGAGATGGAACTATGACTGATGATGTGATCCGTCAGAGAGAAGAGATCAGCAGACAGTATCAGGCACTTGGCCAGATGAAGAAGATGGCTGAGATCTACGGCTTTGATATTTCCAAGCCTGCCAAGAATGCAAAAGAAGCAGTACAGTGGCTGTATTTTGGATATCTGGCAGCTGTGAAAACCCAGAACGGTGCAGCCATGAGTGTTGGTCGTGTGTCTACCTTCCTTGATATCTATATTCAGAGAGATCTGGAAAATGGAACGATCACCGAGAAAGAGGCCCAGGAGCTCATCGACCATTTCGTTATGAAGCTTCGTATGGTAAAATTCGCAAGAATTCCGTCCTACAATCAGCTGTTCTCCGGCGACCCGGTATGGGCAACTCTGGAAGTGGCAGGTATTGGTGTGGACGGTCGTTCCATGGTTACTAAGAACGATTATCGTTTCCTACATACGCTGGTTAATATGGGACCGAGCCCTGAGCCGAACCTGACCGTACTGTATTCTTCCGCACTGCCGCAGAACTTCAAGAAATTTGCGGCCAATATTTCTATCCGCACCAGCTCTGTACAGTACGAGAATGATGATGTGATGAAACCGGTATGGGGGGACGATTACTCCATCTGTTGCTGCGTATCCGCAACCCAGACCGGTAAAGAGATGCAGTTCTTCGGAGCAAGAGCAAATCTGGCAAAATGCCTTCTATATGCCGTAAACGGTGGTGTAGACGTAAAGACCAGAGAGCAGGTTGGACCGGCCTATAAACCGATCACTTCCGAGTATCTGGATTACGATGAAGTCATTGCAAAATATGACAAGATGATGGACTGGCTGGCAGGCCTTTACGTAAATGTACTGAACCTGATCCAGTATATGCATGACAAATATTACTATGAAGCAGCTGAGATGGCCCTCATTGATACTGATGTGAGAAGAACCTTCGCAACCGGTATTGCAGGATTCTCCCATGTAGTAGACTCCTTAAGTGCCATCAAATATGCAAAAGTAAAAACCGTTCGTGATGAGACAGGTATCGTAGTCGATTATATCACCGAGGGAGACTTCCCAAGATATGGTAACGATGATGACAGAGCAGATGACATCGCTGTATGGCTTCTGAAGACATTCCTTGACAAGATCAAAAAGCATCATACCTACAGAAATTCCGAGGCAACCACCTCTATCCTGACCATTACCTCTAACGTAGTCTATGGTAAGGCAACCGGAAGCATGCCGGACGGAAGAAAAGCAGGCGAGCCGCTGTCTCCGGGAGCAAACCCGAGCTATGGTGCTGAGAAGAGTGGACTTCTGGCTTCCCTCAACTCCGTTGCAAAACTTCCTTATGAGTGGGCACTGGATGGTATTTCCAATACCCAGACCATCAATCCGGATGCACTGGGACACAGTGAGGATGAGAGAATCAAGAATCTGGTACAGGTGATGGACGGATACTTTGATCAGGGCGCACATCACCTCAATGTCAATGTATTTGGAACCGAGAAACTGATCGATGCGATGGAGCATCCGGAGAAAGAGGAGTACGCAAACTTCACTATCCGTGTATCTGGATATGCAGTGAAATTTATCGATCTGACAAGAGAGCAGCAGATGGATGTGATCTCCAGAACCTGCCACAAGAGCATGTAATTGGCTATGAATGAGCATACCGTAATCACCGGAAAGATTCATTCTCTGGAAACATTTGGACTGGTAGATGGTCCGGGAGTCCGGTGCGTGGTATTTCTGCAGGGCTGCCATATGCGCTGCAGATACTGCCACAATCCGGAGACCTGGAGCATGCAGGGAGGCGAAAATTCCACAGCAGAAGAAATGTTTCATAAAGTGTACCGTTACCGGAATTACTGGGGAAAAGATGGGGGGCTTACCGTCAGCGGCGGTGAGCCTCTTCTCCAGTTAGACTTTGTAACGGAATTTTTCCGCCTGGCAAAAGAAAAAAAGATAAACACAGCACTGGATACCTCCGGCAATCCATTTTCCATGGATCCGGAATATCTGGAAAAATTTGATCGGCTCATGAATCTCACCGATCTTTTTTTGCTTGATATTAAGGCGGTGGATGGAAAGCTTCATAAGGAACTGACGGGACAGCCCAATGACAATATCCTTGCCATGGCCCATTATCTGGCAGACCATGGAAAATCCATGTGGATCCGCCACGTGCTGGTACCGGGGCTGACAGATTCGGAAGACGACCTTCTGACACTCCGGGATCTGGAACGATCTCTTCCAACACTCAAAAGAGTGGAAGTTCTTCCTTATCATACCCTTGGTTTGTTCAAATGGAAAAAGTTAGGAATAACATACTCACTGAATGGAGTGCCGACACCGACGGAAGAAGAAGTAAGAAGAGCGGAAGAAATTCTTGAGGTACATAAATATTAAGTAATAAAGGAGTTTGATAAATTCTATCAGCTCCTTTTCTTGCGTTTTTTGTTTTGGTCTGTTATGATAATCATTAGTTAGCAAATACTAACTAACGTGAATAAATCAGGAAACTCCATTTTCAAAATCACCGGAACCTGGACAATTCCGGTGAAGGAGTCCTGCTTGACATGGTAGTAATGAAAAATTTTACATAAAGGAGAACATTTACTATGGATTATTTAGAGATTGAAAAGGTAGTAGGAAGAGAGATTCTGGATTCCAGAGGAAATCCTACGGTAGAAGCAGAAGTTTATCTGGCTGACGGAACCATCGGCAGAGGAACCGCTCCCAGTGGTGCATCCACCGGAGAGTTCGAGGCCCTGGAGTTAAGAGATGGCGACAAGAGCAGATACTTTGGAAAAGGAGTTACCAAAGCAGTAGAGAATATCAATACCGTCATTAATGAAGTATTGACCGGTATGGATGCATCCGATACTTATGCCATCGACAAAGCGATGATCGAGGCTGATGGAACCAAAGATAAATCCAAACTGGGTGCAAATGCAATCCTGGCTGTATCCATCGCAGCAGCAAGAGCAGCATCTGTTTCTCTTGATATTCCGCTGTATCGTTTCCTTGGCGGTGTATCCGGCAACCGTCTTCCGGTTCCGATGATGAATATTGTAAACGGCGGATGCCATGCACTGTCTTCTGGATTGGATGTGCAGGAGTTCATGATTATGCCGGTAGGCGCTCCGTCCTTCAAAGAGTGCTTAAGATGGTGTGCGGAGGTATTCCATGCACTGGCTTCTATTTTAAAAGAGCGCGGACTGGCTACTTCCGTAGGTGACGAAGGTGGATTTGCTCCGGCACTGAAGTCCGATGAAGAAGCAATCGAGACCATTCTGGAGGCAGTAAAGAAAGCTGGCTACGAGCCGGGCAAAGACTTCAAGATCGCTATGGATGCGGCATCTTCTGAGTGGAAGAGCGAGAAAGGCAAAGGCTTCTACAAACTTCCGAAAGCAGGAACCGAGTATACTTCCGAGGAGCTTATTGAGCACTGGGCAAAACTCTGTGAGAAATACCCGATCATTTCCATCGAGGATGGTCTGGATGAGGAAGACTGGGAAGGCTGGCAGAAACTGACTGCAAGACTGGGAGATAAAGTACAGCTGGTTGGCGACGACCTCTTCGTTACCAATACTGAAAGACTTGCAAAAGGTATCAAACTGGGTGCAGGAAATGCAATCCTCATCAAACTGAACCAGATCGGTTCCGTATCTGAGACACTGGAAGCAATCAAGATGGCTCACAAAGCTGGTTATACCGCGATTTCTTCCCATCGTTCCGGTGAGACTGCAGACACTACCATTGCAGATCTTGCAGTAGCACTCAACACCTGCCAGATCAAGACCGGTGCTCCGAGCAGATCTGAGCGTGTTGCAAAATACAATCAGCTGCTCAGAATCGAGGAACAGCTGGGCGCAAGCGCAGTTTATCCGGGAATCGGTGCTTTTAATGTAAAGAATGACTGAAATATATGTATGATATGAATTATAGGAGGAGCCGTTGCTAAGCAACAGCTCCTTTTGCTAAAGCTGCCGGCGCAGGGTAGCAAAGATGTGATAGTAAGTCACCCTTGCACAAACTACCAAAATCCCTTATAATAAATCGGATTGACAGTTAACAACAGAAATTAATAGAAAAGGTAGTTTATGCGTAAATTAGCGTTATCAGATGAGATCCTTATGACCATTGAGAAACCGGCCCGTTACATCGGCGGAGAAGTCAATGCGGTCATGAAGGACAAGGAAAAGGTAGACATCCGGTTCGCCATGTGTTTCCCGGATGTGTATGAGATCGGTATGTCCCACCTGGGCATTCAGATTCTCTACGATATGTTTAATAAGAGAGAGGATACCTGGTGTGAGCGTGTCTATTCTCCGTGGAATGACATGGACAAAGTGATGCGGGAGCAGCAGATTCCGCTTTTTGCGCTGGAATCCCAGGATCCGATCAAGGATTTTGATTTCCTGGGTATTACCATTCAGTATGAGATGTGCTATACCAATATCCTGCAGGTGCTGGATCTGGCACAGATCCCGCTGGAGGCATCCCAACGTACAAAGGAGCATCCCTTTGTCATTGGCGGCGGTCCCTGTACCTATAATCCGGAACCGCTGGCAGATTTCTTTGATTTGTTCTATATCGGAGAGGGTGAAGTGCAGTACGATGCCCTTCTGGATCTTTACAAAGAATGGAAGGTAAGCGACGCATCCAGAGAAGACTTCTTAAAGAAAGCATCGCAGATTCCGGGAATCTACGTTCCGTCTTTATATAGTGTTTCCTATAAAGAAGATGGGACCATTGATAAAATGATCCCCCTCTGTCCGGAAGCACCAGAGAAGGTGAAGAAGCAGCTGGTGCTTGACGTCACCACTTCCAGTTACCCGGAGAAACCGGTGGTTCCGTTTATCAAGGCAACCCAGGACCGTGTGGTACTGGAGATTCAGAGAGGCTGTATCCGCGGATGTCGTTTCTGCCAGGCCGGTATGCTGTACCGTCCCACCAGAGAGCGGGATCTGGAGATGCTGAAAAAAGCAGCCTATGCCATGCTGAAAAATACAGGCTACGAGGAGATCTCTTTAAGCTCTTTAAGTTCCAGTGACTATTCCCATCTGAAGGAACTGGTTACTTTTCTGATTGATGAGTTCGGAAGCAAGGATATCAATATTTCTCTGCCGTCCCTGCGTATCGACGCATTTTCTCTGGATGTGATGGGCAAGGTGCAGGATGTGCGGAAGAGCAGTCTGACCTTCGCACCGGAAGCAGGTTCCCAGAGGCTCCGCGATGTGATTAATAAAGGTCTGACAGAGGAAGTGATTTTAAACGGTGCCGGACAGGCCTTCGAGGGCGGCTGGAACCGTGTAAAACTGTATTTCATGCTGGGACATCCTACGGAGACCGAAGAAGATATGAAGGGCATTGCATGGCTGGCAGAGAAGATCGCTGAGCGTTATTATGAGGTGCCGAAGGAAAAGAGAAACGGAAAGTGCCAGATTGTAGTCAGCACTTCTTTCTTTGTGCCGAAGCCCTTTACGCCGTTCCAGTGGGCGCAGATGTGTACCAAAGAGGAGTTCCTGCACAGAGCCTATATCGTCAACCATGAGATCAAAGACCAGCTCAACAAGAAGAGTATCAAATATAACTGGCATGAGGCCGATGTCACCATTCTGGAAGGCGTTCTGGCAAGAGGAGATCGAAAGGTAGCAAAGGTCATTAAGAAAGCTTATGAGAAAGGCTGTCTCTTTGACTCCTGGACGGAAGGTTTTAAAAATGAACTCTGGATGGAAGCTTTTGCAGAATGCGGAGTGGATATTGATTTTTATACCATTCGTAAACGAGAGCTTGACGAAGTGTTCCCGTGGGATTTCATTGATATTGGTGTAACCAGAGCATTCCTTGAGAGAGAGTGGAAAAAGGCTCATGAAGAGACCGTAACCCCCAACTGCCGGATGCAATGTTCCGGTTGTGGTGCAGCTGTCTTCGGAGGAGGTGTCTGCCGTGAACATTAGAGTCAGATTTCGCAAATATGGAGTGTTAAAATTTATCGGACATCTGGATGTTATGAGATATTTCCAGAAGGCTATCCGCCGAGCAGACATTGATATCTGCTATTCAGAAGGATATAGCCCCCATATGATTATGTCTTTTGCATCTCCCCTTGGATTAGGTCTGGAGAGCGACGGCGAATATATGGATATCCGGATTAACGGTTCCATCTCATCCAAGGAAGCGGTTCGCCGCCTGAATGCGGTGATGGTGGAAGGAATTGACGTTATGAGCTTCCGGGAGCTTCCTGAGAACAGCAAGAATGCCATGGCAAGCGTGGCAGCAGCTGATTATGAAGTGCGTTTCCGGGAAGGACATGAGCCAGAAGAAGGCTGGAAAGAGCAATTTACAGAATTTCTTGCACAGCCGGAAATGCGGATTGTGAAAGAAACCAAGAAGGGACAGCAGGAGATTGACATCCGCCCGTGGATCTACAGCTGGGAGATCGTGGATGATATGATCAAAATGCAGGTATCCGCAGGAAGCGTTCACAACCTAAAACCGGAAATGGTACTGAAAGCATTTGCGGAACATATTGGCTGGGACATGCCGCAGTTTGCTCTGCTGGTGACCAGACGGGAAATGTACGCAGATCAGGGAACAGAAGAAGAGCGAAAACTCATTTCTCTGGAAGCGCTGGGAGAAGAAATTGGATAATACAAGAATCATTACCTATATAAAAGACGGAGTTCTGGCAGACGCCCTCTATGAAGACGGGCGCATGATGGAATTGTCCCTCATTTCCAAGGAACAGGAATCTATCCTTGGAAATATCTATATAGGAAAAGTAAAGAATATTGTAAAAAATATTCAGGCGGCATTTGTGGAGATTGAGCCAGGATTGCTCTGTTATCTTCCTCTGGAAGATGTGAAGAATCCCGTCTATCTTCATCCGAAAGCAAAACCGACACTGGTGCAGGGAGATG
>OKVK01001608.1_pt1 | contig 11358 bp, 10 predicted proteins | sample 1604771 | NCBI WGS metagenome assembly OKVK01 (sample SAMN01760906, study PRJEB22395) | human gut metagenome | reverse complement strand
TTGCTCAATTCAGTTGTTTGCTGCCCTAATTAAGTTTTCGGACGGCCTCCCCCGAGCATAAATATCCGATTCATAACGCATATACTCCTTATATACTTCTCTACCTGTAATCATGATTTTTCAATTAAATTTCCTAATTGGTCTGATGACATAAACTCCACATCAGGCCATTGTTTAACTATTCTTCTTAATAATTCCTTAAACATAGGGAGGTTTCTATCCGTATTACTCTTGTCTATTGAACCTATGAAGTTTAATCTATGTGCGCATATAACAGCTGCTTTACCCCAACGAAAAGCTTGATTGATACGAGTCATACATTCACCAACGGTATCCGAAACGTTAGACTGAGACGGCTCGAAGAACACATTACGCATCAAATAAATAAGTCCCACATTACTGCGTTTGCCCTGAAAATTTCTTTTCCGAAACTCGATACTGCAATCATCTCCATGTGGTATTTTCTGAGTAATTAAACCTTGTAAATACTTTACGCCATAGTCTTTAAGAAAAGGTTCTATTTTCGGATTCCATGTATATGTAGTAGCAATGAATGATTCGGAACGATAATCAAAGATCTTCTCAAACAATTCCAATCCTTCCCTTATTATGCACTTATAATTCAGAATATCCTCTTCAAGGCCAGAATTGAAAGCCCCCATATAGTTATTCTTCAACGTAGGATCAACCGCTGCTGTTAATCCAAAAGAACCCAAATCAAAAGCCATACGTGTGGATCGATGTCCTTCTCGAAGCGTCTTCATCCATTTTTTTACATTCAGATGTTCACGACCATGAAACTGAGGATGGAACACCTCTTTTTCTATTCCTTCCCTCCACATATCAAAAGCACCATCATGTCGGGGACTTTTATTTAGGGTTTCTGTAAAGGGCTCATAGTAGTATTTATCGAAACCAGAGTTTTTTATTTTCTCAAAATCTGGATTTGCAACCACAGAATCAGCCGTCAAAACAGCAGGATGACCATTTTTATCTCTGACGGAATCCAACACATCAAAGAGGTTTGTCAAATCCTCCTTTGTAGCAAGGCCATCGTACCGGCAATAAGGATCATTGTCTACCCTAACATCTTGTCGAAGGAACTCTTCATACACCTCTCTTGAAGGCATACGCACACTCCCCCAGTCATCACTCTCTATAACAACTATCTTACGATTAGTATGCCAACCAGGGATATTCAAGAGGTTATGCGCAAGATTACTTATTAATTTCATAAAAACTGCTTGAATTGAGAAATGATAATGTTAAGTTGTGATTGCTTGGATAATGTTTTTTTTCCAAAATCAGCTATAAGATTTCTATCAAAAACATTATTCAACAACTTATTTTTATCAAATACAGAAAGATTAAAATTTTCTACTACTATTCCTAATTTTTCTTGTTCGCATAATTCTGAAAAATCACCAACTCCCTTAGATATTATGGTCGGCAAGCCACAAAGAACATACTCGGCAAATTTAGAAGGGGACGCAACGTTATTCATTATCACGTCGTCTCTGAAGAGTATTCCGAAATCTGAGGCATTGAGGTATTTGTAAACATCTTCATTAGAAACAGATCTTACTTGTACTTTCCCATAGAGATTAACGTAAAGCGTCTTTACCTTATTATCATCGAGTCTATCTTTTGATAAAAACAAAAAACGAGCATTGTCATCCCACGATGCTACATTGTTTAAAAAACTCAACGTTTGGTCAAGTAAATGGTAGTTGTTTTCTAAACCACCAGAATAAATATAAACATGATTATCTTTATTATAACCTAATTTAGAACGGGTTTCTTCGCGAATTTTTTCATCATAGAAAAATTTAGTTGAGTCTGAAAGACAAGGATAGACGAAAAACTTTCTTTTAGGCGTACTATACATTTCACACAAATAATCTCTAAGATGCTCCGAGACAGTAAAAACAAGATCAGCATTTTTCACAGCAGAGCCCTCCACTTCAGATATATGCTTAAGCAGGCCTTCAATTTTAGAAAATGTTAACCCCTTCTTCATCAGCTGATATTTATGCTCTTCCATCGACGCACCACGAGCGTCATATATATAAATAATCTCCTTCTTAGAAATCTTTTTTAATAAGCTTATTTCCTTTCCGTATAGCATTCTGGAAAAAATGACAACACGATCACTTTCTTTAAGTTTTTTATTCAACACCCAATTTAGCATAAAGGCATTGAATTGAGGAAAAAACCATTTTTCAGGAAAGGAATACGATACATTTGCAATGTATGGTATAACTGTTCTGATTTTTTTCAAATGACTTTTGCACCATTTCCATCGCAGCATTTCTGAACCATAGAACTGGTGATAATATTGAAACTCTATACCCTTAGTACGGTATAACCTAAGCCAATCTGCAATTTGAGTAACAAAAACAGTTCCATCGTAGTGCTTGCAGTTTAAATATATGAAAGAAGTTTTTTTCATAATCCCCATATTTTATATGTATATCCTTTTTTAATTACTAATGCCATAATTAAGACCAGTATAGTTTCTCGCAAATCAGAACTAACTAAAGAACGAACAAAGTAGGCAAGAAACAAGCACAGAAATGGAGAAAACTCCAAAATATGTCGTTTAATATATTTATATGATGATACGAAAGCATTCAATATAGGAACAAAAAAGAAAAGCAAACCGACAATTCCCATTTCAGCTAAGAGTTCCACAAATAAATTATGCTCGTTACAACCATATTCATTATCTATGTAAAAACGACCAAAGCCAACTCCTAAAAGAGAATTCTGGTAAAATTGACTCATTGCAACTTTAATTATTCTATCTCGAGCAGATCCCTCACCTTCTGTAGATCCCATCAAGAAAGCCATAGACTCGGCATCTAAGAAAAACATCCATGTATAACCTAGCATTAAAATAACAGACAAAAACACTAAATATTTAATATTTAGCTTTTTAGACAAAACAGCATAGGACAATAGAATCAGAACGAAAACTAGAAAAGCTTGACGAGCGGAAGAATACCACACTACAACAAACGAGAAAACTATCGCAAGGAGTTTTAACCATTTACTATTTGACGCCCTGCTAAATATCGAAAAAACAAGACCAACACACGCATACATTCCCAACTCTTGATAATTAATTGTAAAAGCATCTCTGCTTTCATATTTGTATGTATTTAAATCATTTCTAAAACCAGCAAATGAATACAAGAATGACTCTAACGACAATCTCGTCCCCATTATCTCCGTCATATAATACACCATAAATAAGGAATATATCAATATCATAAAACCTATATAGAGCATATTATGTTCATGACTGCGAAGTAGCAAATGAACATAAGCTATAGAATATATGACAACAGCTATAAGCATTGAAGTAAACTTAGATGCGGAATAATCACCACCTGTACTTATTGCAATAGAGAATAATGCGAGTGCTAGAAACAGGTATAATGGCGCAAAAGATTTTAAAAACTCAAATAGTTGTTGCCTCAGCCCATAAAGCAATACAACAGAAGAAACGAGCATCAGAGTTGACCCAACAAACCGTATTCCATTTTGAGCAAAATATGCTCCAAACACTGTGCCTAATATCAAAAACACAAAAGCCCAATCCTCTTTTCTTAGACAATAGAATTGCACAAACAGTATTATAAAGGCGATTGGAAAGCTTGGCATGAAAGCTAGAAACAAATTAGCAATCATTAATATGGCCAAAAACACGAGTATATATATTTTAATCCTCTCTTTCATGAACATACGTTATATTATCCAACAATTGTACTACTCTTCTCACTTTGCAAATATTATTGATTAATTTTTTCAAGCTGTTTAAGCGTTGAACAAAGAGATTACAACTAAGTCTCATTTTATCAAAATTCAACTTATCTAAGCTTACACGACAATACGTCTCTGCTGCGAAAACTGAGGACGAAGGATGCTGAATTTTTTCCTGTAACTTATAACGTAGAACCGGCATAACTTGAGATCTGTAACTTTGCTCAAAAAACAACCATTTGCTTTTTTGTTGAAGTTTTGTTAATTCTGCATAATAGACATTTTTAGATTGAACGCAAGGTACCGATATATAATAATAATACACACCTATATCATTCAAACATCCAACTCGGTTAGCTGCGTTTACAAAATCACAAAAAACATCTCTATGCTCCCAATGCCAATCTATTGGAGAGGGAATAAAAACCATATCATATCGCCTCTCTTGTATTGAAATTATTAAGAATTCAAGGGTATTTTGCACACTATCCAACAATCTGAAATCCCATTTCTCTGCACATTGTTTTATCTCTTCATCACGTATTGCTTTATTTTCATTCGTTTGATTATAGCCATACATTTTGTAATACAAAACATGACAATCGCTATTTTTGTTTATTATAATTCTACTGCATCCAATCCATTCGTCGTCCGCATGTGGACAAAGGATGAGAACTTTTTTATTATTATGTAAAGACGCATCAATGCTTTGTCCTTTTGGACAAAAAGAAGCAAGGGCTTGTGCCGCCTGCCGTTTCCACAAAAATTGTTGAAACTCTTTTCGCCATTGTAAAACACAATATCTCAGAAAAGAACGTATTACACTCATAATGATTTATATATATTATAATGCTTTTGAAAAACTGTCTTCAGAGAGTATCTATCTTTCACAAAAGCAGAGAACTCTTCGTTAATAGGCGCATCATATGCGCTCAGAATAGCAGCTTTGATCTCACATATACTATTCGGATCAACTCCAAAGACATGTTTTGAAAAACCAAATTCTTCTAGAGGCAACACATTAGTAGCCACAATATTAGAATGAGTCATAGCACCCTCAAAAATTGCATTGCCAAAAATCTCATGATGCGATGGTAACACAACAACCTTCGCCGCAGCATAAGCTGAGGCCATTAACGGATCTGAGTGTTTAATCCATCCTGGAAAAAAGCAATTACTACCTGCCTCTTTTTTACATTGCTCAAAATACTCAGGAGAAGAAGAATCAGCTCCTCCTACAAAGACCAAAGGTATATCAGAATTCCTTAAAGCTCGTATAACGGATAGTTGATTTTTATTAGAATCAAAACGGCCAACTTGCAAAACAAATGGTTGATGAATCTTTAGCTTACTTAATATTAGGTTAGGATCTCCACCTTGTATTTCTTCTGAAACCCCATTGGGTATTACATGTATTTTGGAAGGTTCTATTGCATAAGCATCTACTATATAATCTTTCTCTTTTTTCGTCTCAGCAATGATCACATCAGTCATTTGCAACATAAGTTGACAAATTCTTTCATTTGATTGTAAGTGAAAGAACTTACTTAATCCTATTTTTAAACGCGCTTTTTTTGAATCAGCAATGGTGACTATTGAAGAAGTGACAATTTTTTTTCCTAACTTCTTGGCCAAAGTCATTTGATCCAAAAATTCAGGTTTTAATGCGAAAAAATGAATGATATCATAATCTTGGATTTTGTCATGCCATGCATCAAATGGCTTTATTGTTATATCTGGACCTTCTGCAGATTTTAAATAATTCATAACTTTTGAATACACTCCACCTGCAGTGTTCTGTGCGAAATTGTAATAGCTATTGACAAGTATCTTCATTTTGATATAAGTTTAAATAGTTTTGCATTAATAGTTTCTTTTTCTTTTGCAGTTAAACCTAAAAAGTACACACTTAAGCATACACTCAGGAAACTAACAAAAGAGACCACAATAAACGAAAAAAAGCTCATAGACATATTGCTATAAAGGAGCATTGGCAACAATAGAGAAACTACAGAAACCAACAGAATATAATAAACGACATTTTTGAAATAATCCTTATAAGTAAAACGAAGTTCTATTCTACTCAATGTTACTCTAACAAACTGCACAATAATAGACAATATTATTTGGATGCCAAATACAGTTTCTGGTTTAAATCCGAATTTGAAAAAAATATATCCAACTGGTATAACTAACACGCAAATCAACGACTCCCAAAATTTGAATTTTTTTATTTTGCCAGTAGCATTATTGGCCACACTCAGAGGATTCGCTAAAGGGTCAAGAACGATCGTCAGTATAATTAACCTTAGAAACGAAACAGTATGCTCTGGAACCTGTTTCAGCCATATACCTAAAAGATAATCCGCTTCTATAAATATTGGCATAGCCATGCAAAGAAGAAGATAATACGACATCTTAGAACTTTTAAATACTAAAGTGTGAAGACGTCTTCTATCATTTATCGCATATGCTTTGATGATTTGAGGATTAACCGCCATCTGAAAATTAGAGACAAAGCTTTTTACAATTCCTTGCACTTGAACAGAGATACCTCTAGCAGCGTTTACTGCTGGTCCGAAGAATAAATTCAATAAAATATTAATGCCCTGCGAATAACATACAGTAGCAAGATTAGGCAAAATAGACCATCCTGCAAAACTGGTCATTTCCCGTAATTGCGTTAAATTCCTAAAACTGATATTTCTCGTTTCAAGAAATTGCTTTTTACAGTACAATTGATACAGCAATCTATCAAGCACCTGAACGCCTAAAAGGAACGCAGCATAACATATAAGTTTGTCTGTATCCGCTACTTGAATAACAAAAACCACACAGAGCTTTGCAAATGCATAAAATAACGAAAGAAACGCAAAAGCACCCATTTTTTCATGTCCGATCACAAGCGCATTATAGGGTATACTAACAATTGAGACAACACAAGCCAAGATAGAGAACTGATAAACAAAATGGGCTGCAATTATCCTTTCTGTTGGTACAATCAGTTTTTCTACTAAGAACCAAAGCCCAATAGTTTCAGACAAGACTAGAACAATTGCTGCAAGAACCCAATGAATAAGACATGCCGTAGAAAAGGTTTTCTTTAATTCGTCAATATTATTTTTGCCCAAAGCATAGGTAATATACCGTTGTGTAGAATTACCCATTGCCGAACTCAAAAAAGTAAACATAGTAACAACCCCTCCAACAACATTATATAGCCCATAATCTTCGACTCCTAAGACATCTAAAACAACTCGACTTGTATATAACGATATCGCCATCAAGATAATCATCCTGAAATATAGCAATAATGTATTTTTGGCTATTCGACTATTTGCTGTCATTTTCTTGGACATAACATCAGTTCTTTTCCTTACAAATACTTTTCTTTAAATGTATCCCAGTCATTTTTGCTCAAATTTAAATAAAAATCCTCTCGCTGAACAGGACGGACAGATGGCAATTTTAATTGACTGTTATATAATACTTCAGTATTATAATCTATATCGATAAATTCATACTCTCTCTTTAGCTTATTAAACAAACTATATCCCTTTTGCGTATTAATAATTACCACTGATTTAGACTCATGGGGATAAAAAAGTGGATATTGCCTTTCACTATCAAAATCTCCAATAGTTATATCCCCAACTCTTTGCGGACGGGCATATTTGCAATAGTAGCATGATTCACGAAAAGAAAATCCTTTTAAAAAGGATTTAAAAAAGACATCCTTAAAGCATGATATTTTTTTACTTTTGCCTCCACATGAAACCTCTATTTCGTATGATGAAGTTCCCTTTCTTCTATTATTTCTATTTCTAAAGGAAAAAGAAGTCACCTGGGAAGGATACGAGTTGAAAAGATACTTTTTCCAAAAACCAGGACTTGGAACTCCGTGACATATAAGATCTATGGTGAATAAACTATCCGTTTTATTACCAACAAACGCCAACAATCCAGCCACTTGGCAAGGGGTTCCAGAAAAAAGGACAAACTTATCCTTATCCAACAAATCCTTTACTCTCTCATACACTGCCACTATATTACTTTGAACATATTTACTTTTTTGAATTGCTCTTATTTCTTTCATTGTAGTAGCCTCCGTATGAACACAGTTCATCTTGTCATCAAATACAGAACCGAATACGGAACCATGCATCTTTTCAATCGTATATCGTGCGAAGCCTAAAAACGCTCCTCCGGAAGCGCTGTTTTCTAGTAATGCATCCTTGGAAATACACGCTTTAGCATCAATTGGCTCATTTAGTTCCAATTTGCTAATACTAGGACATCTACTCACACATATTCTACAGCGTTTACATAATTGTTCGTTAACGAATGGAAAAAGAAAACCCTCATTGTCTGGTTTCATCTCAATTGCGCCAAAAGGACATATTTGTGAACACAAACCACAACCAGTACACTGATTCTTGGCAGAAGGGTAGAGTGAGCCTACATTCGAAAACCTTCTTGAGGCAGAAAGCGGATTATTATTCGACCTCACAATAATAGTACTGAGATACTCTAATGACTTACTTCGCTGCTCGTCAATAACGCTATTTATGCCTTTATAGTCTAAGTTTAAATAAATATCGCTAATACTTTGTTGCTGCTCAATATATCTATTTCGACAGTTTATCAAATCCAAAACATTTGTCATTCTCCCTTCATTAGACTTCCATTTATTACTGTTCCCACGATGTACAAGTACAAACGGATTCTCTGAAAGTAATGAGAACAATAAGCCATGATAAGTATTCGTAACTATAAAACTAGCATTCATAAAAAGAGTCACAAAATCAGAAGGTCCATAACTGCACCAATATCCGTTATCGACCTCTATTTCTTGTTGCTCAATGTTCATCGGAATATAACGAATTAAATATCCCTTCTCTTTTGCTATTCGTTCTAAATCCTTTTTATGTCTTCTAGAAAGACTGTCAAACATGTAGACAAGGATATACGGCTTTAAACTCTTATTAATCTCAATATTGAGCTCCTCACACCACTCTTTCTTTGAAAGTAATAAAGTCGGATCAATAGTATGGACACAGTCCTTGCTAGTATTATCTTTAACATAATCCACCCCTTCCTGTTCACGACAGGAAACCATGTCCATTTCGTTTATATACTTTTGTATAATTCTGTGCTGATCATCGCTAAAGTTCCCCACGCCCGTTAAACTGGGAGAAAAAGAAAACCTTTTTCCATTATCAGCGAATCGCAAGAAATAAGCACGCAAGTTCTGCCCAATAGGCGTCCATACCATATCACTTCCCGTTACAAAAGAATTATAAACAGTATTTGTCCCCTTCAGTTCATCGTATTTATAATAAGGTTCTTGAGACACTATTAATTTCCTTTTTTGAAAGTCGCTATACGCTGCGTCAGTTAATACCGACAAGCCCCTTGTTTTCAAAATCCGCTTATAATGCAACAAGACGTTCAGGATAATCTTGGGATTATGAATTAAATTATATAGGCGTGAATGTTTTTCAACGACCTTCTCATTGTGTTCGTCAAAATACCTGATAAGTTCAGCATCAGCGCCCAATTTAGATAAGCACCGTTGCAAAGCAAAAGCTTGAAGAGCTGCACCATTATTATGAGCAGCGTAAAATGTCATTATACCTATTTTGGGTTTATTCATATTATTACGTCTTTAGTTGTTTGAACTTTACTTAGAGCAGCCCCCTTTTTAAAAACACTTTTACAAGCGCCCACATATAGAGTTGCTTAAGTTTTACTCATCTTTAAACTATTCTCTAAAATTTCTTCACTTAACAATTAAAAAACTAAACTTTTATAATTATCGCATATTAAAAACATCATTATACAGTTAATTCTGTTTCGCAACCTCGCATAATTTACCCCTTGCAGCATCGCTATTCCTTGAATATTTCTTTGATATTTCATTTGTAGTGTGTGATGGTATCGAACCATAATCTTTTCAGTATCACCTGCGCACACACTTTCCTTTATTCTCTGTTTAAATGTGATAAACACCATCCAACGGACAGATGTTGAAGCAGTCCATCACAACTTTACCCTTAAGTTTCTCCCAGTTCTGCTTGATATGGTCATGCTTCACCATGATTACAACCATATCAATGTCCTTCAAGAACTCATCAAAGTCAGAGATCTGATTCTCTGCAATCTTATGATTCTCCAAGAACGGGTCGTAGCACTTCAAAGGACGAGCAAGGTGTCGCTCCTGAGCCTCCAAAAGCTGGAGCGTAGGCGACTCGCGATAATCATCCACGTTCTCCTTGTAAGTCAAGCCATACAAACCGACACGACGGTTGTCAGTGATGCCGTTCTCCTTCATTATCTCATAGATGCGGTTGAGAACAAATGTCGGCTGGCTGTCGTTGGTCTTCATAGACTCATCAATGACCTTGGCCAACTGGGGGTAGTCACCGACAAGGAACCAGGGATCTACGGAGATACAATGACCTCCCACTCCAGGGCCTGGCTGGAGAATGTTTACACGCGGGTGCATATTGCAAATCTTGATAATCTCATACACATCCATGTTGTCATGGCGGCAGATACGCGAAAGCTCATTGGCAAAGGCGATATTCACGGCACGGAAGGTATTCTCGACAACCTTTGACATCTCAGCAGAACGGATATCCGTCACGACAATCTCGCCTTGGCAAAAACTGGCATAATACTGCTTTACCTTCTCACCAATCTCCTTGTTGTCAGCACCAATGGTGCGGTTATTGTGCAGCAGTTCGTACACCATATTGCCCGGAATGATACGCTCTGGAGCATGGACAAGGTTGATATCCTCCCCTATCGTGAAACCATTGGCCTCTATCACGGGACGCACAAACTTGTCGATGGTGCCTGGACTGACTGTTGACTCGATGACGACGGTCGCACCCTTGGGACAAACCTTCATCACGTCTTTCACGGCCGAAACGACATAGCAGGCATCCACCTTCTTCGAGAACTTATCATAAGGGGTAGGAACAGATACGATATACATGTCCGTCTTCTGATATTCTGTGGTGAATTTGATTCCTGCCTTCAGTGCTTTCTGAAAGAGATCGTCCAGCCCGTCTTCCTTGAACGTAGTATGTACTGCATTCAACGTATTGACAAGCTCCTTGTTGTAGTCGGTACCGATTACTTCTACTCCGTGCGCTGCCATCATAAGGGCTGTCGGAAGTCCGATATAGCCTAATCCAATTACATTAACCATTGTGTTTTTTTGTTTTGATGTTTTTTAAATGTATTCCACTTATCTTTATGCATAACGCTCCACGTCCTCGCCATTGAGAATGCGGACGATGCGGTCGCAAGCCTTTCCGTCTCCGTAGGGGTTGACGGCTTGTGACATTTTTTTATACGCCTCCTCGCTATCAAGGAGCACGCTTACTTCATTCATAATCTTGTCGTAGTCCGTACCCACAAGATGCACTGTACCGCTGGCAAGTGCCTCGGGACGCTCCGTAGTGTCACGCATCACGAGGACGGGCTTGCCAAGACCGGGGGCCTCTTCCTGGATACCTCCTGAGTCGGTAAGCACGATGGCGGCTTTCGACATGAGGTGAACAAACTCCAGATACTGGA
>OKVK01001596.1_pt1 | contig 11401 bp, 8 predicted proteins | sample 1604771 | NCBI WGS metagenome assembly OKVK01 (sample SAMN01760906, study PRJEB22395) | human gut metagenome | reverse complement strand
GATACGGCAGACCCGCGTATCGTCTTTTTCTTTGACCAATACGGAATTTTCCACTTCTTCATAATGATAATCCGGCGCCAGATGGAAATATGCATCTGCATGTCCGTCTACCTGATCCCAGATCTCGACACTGCTGCCTTCTGCCCGGATGCAGCGTCCCTGCTTTCTGCCAGATGCCGTCGTCAGCCTGCCTTTCAGCTCCTGGCTGCCGGCAGAGCCGGTTACTTCTGAAATCCGTCTGGCTACCCGGTGTTCTCCCCAGCATTCAGACTGTTCCTCGCCGTCAATCATCACCGTATTATGGGCTGCAGTGCTTCTGAAATATCCCCGTAATGCCCCCTGATACATCCCTGTACCAGAATTCACAAAGACCGGATGTCCCTGTTTGGACAGTTCAAAACTCAATCCATCGCAGTGTCCGTGTCCCGGCATGTAATCCGGCGCAATGGCGCCTGCATCCAGAAGAACCTTCACATCTCCGCTTCGCAGGCAATAATAACCGGCATCCGTGAAAGATGCTTTGTAATCCGGTGTAATTTTGAATTCTTCCCGGAGTGCTGCCAGGAGGCTTACCATGGAACGCGCCACATTATCCCCGGAATCATTGAAAAGCGGCGTCTGTCCCATACCATCTTCCAGAGAATACATAACGTCCGCCATTTTCTTAATCTTCTTACCTAGTTCTTCGTAGAAAAGGCGGTCTGCTTTCTCCACACCTCTTGCTGCCCTCATCAGATCTTCCAGTACAATCTTATGATACATGGGGCTTCGTTCATAATGCATGCCATCGGGCAGGATCTGCTCTTCTAGTTCCTCTCGCAAGCGGCTTTTATAATCATCATAAACACCCGGCTCTTTGAAATACAGCGCACCCAGCATGACTGCTTTTAAATTTTCCAGATAATGATTGCCCAGAAGATGAAGCTCCAGCTTCTTCTGCAGATGCAGATACTGGGCATACATACTGTCACCCAGCTTCTGAGCAAATTCCTCATCTTTTCGGAATATCTCACCAAATCCATCCATACAGATCCAGAGATTGGTAAGCCTCAAAGAAATGGTATAAGGATGCCATCCATCCCCGGTCCCGTCTTCATTATCTTCCATCCATCGGAGACAATAATCACGGAACTTCTCATAATACTTCGCCTCCCCGGTTTCCCGATAGGCTGCTGCCAGCGGAATCAGAAATTCCAGATACTGCAGATTAAAATTCCACAGATGACTCTTATCCGGATTATCCCAATTATGACCGCCCGGAGTACCGCTCTCATGAAGCAGTGTCACCGTTCCGTTTAAAATCTCGTCCCGGTCAAACCGCTTCTCATAATCCGGATGAGCGTCGAGACGATCCATCCAGAGGGACAGTGTTCCCAACGCCGGTGCAGAGGCTTTCGTTATTGCTTTTTTCTTTCTTTCCAGACGATTCTTCACCAAGAATTTTACCTGGCTTTTCTTCAGATAAGACACCGTCCGATAATATTTCTCAATCTTTTTCCACACTCTTGATCACCTGATAAAGTTTCCTGGTCAGTACCGGGAAGTCAAAATCCTTTGCCCCATTCTTCGCGTTCTCTGCCATCTGGGCATAGGCTTCCTCCGGCATATCATGAATCTTCAGAATCTGCTCCGCCAGCGCCTTCGGTGTGCACTCATCAAGGGACAATCCACACTGGTACTTGTCCAGAATGCAATATCCCATTTTCACCGTGGAAATAATCGGTTTTCCACTGGCCATATATTCAAACAGCTTGTTGGAACTGTTGCCTCTGGACCAGTTATAATTTGCCTGAGAATAATTCAGCACATTCACAGACGAACGGCTCAGGATATACGGAATATATTTTTTCTCCACAAACCCTTTGAAAATCACATTATCGATGTGCTCGTCCTCTACTCTTTTTTCCAGTTTCTCCAGTTCGCTTCCGCCGCCGAAGATCAGGAATTTGATATCTTTTTTATCTTTTAATAATTTTGCCGTATCCAGAAGATTGCCCACATTGTTGACCGGGCGAACCGTTCCGGTGTACACCACCTTGAAACTGTCATCCTCCAGATCCGGATCTTTCAGAATATCCTTCTCAATACTTGCATAGTAATCCTTCAGATTCACACCATTGTTGATGTAATGGCATTTGGCAAGATCAATCTTACCGCCGTGGTCTTTATCCCATCCCATCTCTTTGATGTGATCCACGTCGCCTTCTTTGGTGAATACAATAGCATCCGCATGGACATACATCCATTTTTCTCCGGCACTTAAGAGCCGTCCTACCAGACTGTTCATCTTTACTTTTCCAAAAGAGAAGATAGCCTCCGGCCAAAGATCCCGGACTTCTACGATAGCCGGGACCCGGAACCGTCTGGCCACCAGAATTCCCGCAATGCTGGTCAGGGGATGGGCGCTGGAACCCATGATCACATCCGGCTTTCCATACTGCTTCGCATAGCCTTTGCTGATCTTTAAAAGTCCCAGGAAGAAGCTCACCATGTTCTTCACACGGGAGATTCCGTTACCTTCATATTTACTCGTCTTAACAAAGACAAAGGGAACCCCTTCCTCTTCGGTCCGAAGATAAGGCTTCCCGTGGGTGTCGACACAGCCTCCGGTCTGATGAAGCTCATTGGCCGCAAAGACTGTCGTCTCAATATTTCTTTCTTTTAAATACTCCGCAAAATAATAGTGGCGGAGCAGCGGCCCCGTAAGGGGGGTCGTCGCATAATGGTTAAATATCCAAAATCTATGCATGGTTCTGTCCTTCCTCCACTCCTTCTGTACTCTCCTTGGTGAACATGATCTTCAGCGTCAGGAAGATCAGACGGATGTCCAGAAGAACCGAATAACTTTCAATGTACATAAGGTCAAGCTTTAACTTGTCCAGCGGAGTCGTATTGTATTTTCCATAAATCTGCGCATAACCGGTCAGTCCGGCTTTTACCTTCAGACGATAAATAAATTCCGGCGTTTCCTCGCAAAATTCGTCAATGTACGTCTGGCGCTCCGGTCTCGGACCTACAATACTCATGTCTCCTTTTAAAATATTTAAAAGCTGGGGCAGCTCGTCCAGTCTGGTGGCACGGATAAATTTCCCCACCTTCGTAATACGGCTGTCATTCTTCGTGGAGAACTGTGCTCCGTTCTTCTCCGCATCTACGATCATACTACGGAATTTATAGATATAGAACTTCTTACCTCCGATCGTTACCCGCTCCTGCTTAAAAAGCGCCGGACCATGATCTTCCAGCTTGATGGCCAGTGCCGTCAACAGCATAAAGGGAGAAGCCACAATGAGCATGGCTCCTGAAATCAAGATATCCATGGCACGCTTCATAATCCGCTGCTCAAAAGACAGGCCGGAATTTCGAAGAAGGAAAAACGGTGTGTCAAAGGAATGGACGCGGTCTGCACCACGCAGCAGAATATCTGACACCTCCGGAGCTACATAGATCCGGATGGATTTCTCATAACAGAATTTGATCAGGTCGTTCCGTTTCTGCTCTTCAATCCCATAGAGCATCATAGCATCACAGTCTGCCACTTCTTTCTGTAAGACTGACAGCGGTTCTGACGCTGACACACATCTGCTCACCTCATAGAGATCTTTTCTGCTGGAAATCTTCCGAAGAAGATTGTTCTTGTACTCCAAATCACAGATCAGAAGCAGACGTTTCGGCGGAAACATTTTCCGGAAGATACCATCGGAAATCTGGTTAATCAGTGCGATCACCACCAGATCCGCTGCACATAATACCAGCATAGGCCATACCGCAGGAAAGGGAAACTGTCCCACTACCATGACAATCTGAATATACATGACCGCATTGGCAATCACCGTTCCCAGCGTCTGGGAAAGAATCAGCTGTCCTTTACGATAATAGGCGTATTTGGTGCCTCCATACATGTAAATAAAAACGATGAGATAGAGCACATAGAACCCTACCATCATCAGATTACCTTTGTTTTCAAAAGGAGTTACTTTTCGGCCATTGTAAAGCACATACCAGACATACGCAAAAAATGCAGCTTCCAGAATAATCTCAATTCCGGCTATGCCCAGACGAAGAAGCCGTTTATACTGATCAAATTTATCCATGAACACAGTTACCTCATTATCTATAGTCTTCTGTATTCTACCACTTTCAGGATACTTTTACAAGGATTGCAGTTTGTAAATATGAAATAGTCCCGCACGATCCACTTCCGCGCAGGTGGTATTCTCATATAAAGAAGTCAGATATTCCAGTCCCTTATCAAAGGTACAGATCAGATACACATTGTCCCGCTGATACAATGCCTCCCGAACACTGGTAATTCCCTGCTGTTCCAGTTTTTTCTTCCACACGGGACTAAAGCTCATCCAGTCTCCCAGAGACATATAATTCATCGTATAAGTTTTATTACGCCAAAGTTTCACATTCCATGTAGTAAATGCCATGGTCGTCACATCGTTAAAATAAAAATTTTCTGAATATTCAGAGCAATACTGCTTAAGATTTTCTACAGATTCATTTCTTTTATAACTCTCTTCGTTTTGAATGCGAATAGAATTTCCGTATACAACACTAATCATGACCAGCGCAAAAACAGCTGCTGTCAATCCTTTCTTCCATATTTTTTTCACAAATTCCTGTTCAAATGAAGAACTGATTTCTCTGCATATCAAAATTGCAATTACGACTAATAGTAGATTCATACTATAGATGACTCGTTCTGGAACGCGTCCTTTATAAAGTAAATAAATCCAAAGTACAAACTGTATTCCAAGCAGACCAAGAAGTTCTATTGCCTGACTCCAATGTTTTCTCCAAATACTGAGCAAAAACAAAAGTCCAAGCACCAGCATTCCAATACTTTGAATCAGATGAAATCTTCCATCTAACAAACCTTTTACATAAGTTTTTGCCGCTTTAATTAATTTTTCTGTTCTATTTTGTCCTACTGGATATATTTTCTTATAAGTATGGATATAATTTCCGAAAAATTCCGGAGTAATTTTGTCATCTGCTGTATAATTATAATTCATCAATGTACGCGCCCGGCTTTTACTGTCAATTCCTGCAGCGGCATATAATTCTTCCGCGCTTTCATATGGCGGAAATGTATAATCTGGATAATCATAAATATCTGAACGATACTGATTGTAGATATTGTATTCCTTCCATGCCTCATTTCCATAACCGACTTCTTTTCCAAGGAGTCCAATAAAAAGCACAACAAACACAACAACCGGTACATACCATTCTATTTTTTCCCTTTTTTCTCCTTTTTTCCTCCACATCCGGATACACCAGAAAACTATTCCCACTGGAAGAACCATAAAAAAAACTTCTATTCTTATCTGCATTGTCAGAAATTCAAGTATTCCCAATACTATCAGATCTGCGATCGTCATTCTTTCCGTTGTTGCATACCAATACAATATGGAAGCCCCCAGAACGGCTGCCGTTGTTGTAAATGTAATCTGCGTTAATGTTTGCAGCCCAATCACAAGAAATACTGATAATGCCAGTATGATTTTCCATATTTTTTCTTTTCTTTGTTCCATTTTACCCATGATACGGTATAGAATTAAACTCATGCAAAACCATTGTGCTGCAAAAAAACTTAATGCATACCAGTCTATTTGCGAGCAGATATGATATAATCCTGTCAGTGCCAGTGCATACCAATACTGTAGAAAAATTGCATGTGCATCTGGATATCCCAGATACTGACCTGATAAAATTTCCATCATGCTGCGGTCATCAATGATTGCATATATAAATGGAATTACCTGACTTAATCCACCAATCAGAAATACCGGCAATATACAGGCAATTATTATATTTTTCTTTTTAATGCTCATAGCTATTATCCCCATTTCATTCTCTCTTCTCTATATTACATTAACTCTTTCAAAAACAAAACCTTATTTTCTATTATTCTAAATTCTTTAGTAATTGACGTCTCCTCAAATATCTCCTATAATTAAAAAATATGAAAAGAAAGGTATTAAATATTAATGATTCAGATAAGTTTTGTTATCCCCTGTTATAGAAGTGCAAACACAATTATACAAGTATTAAAAGAAATCGAAGATAAAATGAATGAACGACCAGATACTATTTATGAAGTCATTACCGTCAATGACAGTTCTCTAGATAATGTGCTTCAGGTACTGAAGGAATATGCTGAAACCCATTCCTGGCTGCGGGTAGTTGATTTCACAAAGAATTTTGGACAGCATGCGGCCATGATGGCAGGTCTCTCTTTTGCATCTGGAAAATACATTGTATTTCTGGATGATGACTTTCAGTGTCCGGTTGATCGAATCTGGGATCTTCTTGCACCTCTTGATGAGGGTTATGATATTTCTGTTGCACAATATAAATTTGAAGAGAGAAAAGAATCCTTTTTCCGCGTTCTTGGAAGCCGTATTAACGACGCTATGATGTGTACTTTGATCGATAAACCAAAAGATCTAAGAATTACTAACTTTGTTGCCATGAAAGACTATATTGCCAACGAAGTTCTGGAATATAAGAATCCATATCCCTACATTGATGGACTTCTTCTTCGATCCAGCCATCATATTGCAAGTGTTCCCATGCAGGATCGTGAACGGCTTAGTGGCTCTTCCAATTACAATCTAAGAAAACTGATCTCTCTTTTTTCAAACGGCTTTACTGCATTTTCTATTTTGCCACTTAGAATTGCAACTTTTTCTGGAACTATCTGCTCCATCCTCGGTTTTTGCTGGGGAATCTATCTGATTATACACAAACTGATACATCCTCAGCTGATTACAGAGGGGTATAGTTCTTTGATGGCTGTGCTTCTGTTCATCGGTGGTATGATCATGATCATGCTTGGAATCTGCGGCGAATATATTGGCCGGATTTATATCAGTCTTAACAGCAGTCCACAATATGTCATCCGAAGCACCTATCATATGACTGCGGCGAATGAAGATCACCATCAGCAGACGAGGTAACTCATGAGTACACCTGTTTTATCAATTATTACCGTGTGTTTTAATGCATGCAATGAATTACAGAATACCGTTAAAAATGTTCTGGCACAGGAATGGACGAATTTTGAATACCTAGTCATCGATGGTGCTTCCACTGATGATACTGTTTCTTTTTTAGAACAGTCCACCACTCTTTTTGCAGAAAAAGAAATTCCCTTCCATTTTATTTCTGAAAAAGATCACGGAATCTATGATGCTATGAATAAAGGTATACGCATCGCATCTGGGGACTGGCTGCTATTTTTAAATGCAGGTGATCTACTGTATAAACCAAATATTTTGAGAAAGGTTTTTGAAATCTCTCATTCGGCAGATATTTTGTATGGTGATACCATCTGTGTCTATCAAGGACAACAAAAGAAGTATTCTGCTCTTCCTTTGAAAAATTTGATTTATGAAATGGCTTTTTGTCATCAGTCCGCTTTCATATCAAAACAGCTCTTATCTAAATATCCTTATGATACCACTTTTAAGGTATGTGCTGATCATTATTTTTTTCTACAGATGTATCTTCAAAAGAAAAGTTTTGACTATCTTCCATTTCCAGTTTCCATTTACGAAATTGCCGGATTTTCAGATAAAAATAAGCTTTTATCCCATCAGGAGAAACATCGCATGCAAAAACAACTTGGAGTTTTCCATTTTTCACCCATATGGTTTTTTCGAGAGCTAAACTTCTATTTTAAATATTTTATTAAAATTCTCTTTGGACAAAATTTTATTAATCTTGTTAGAAAAAAACGCCTGCATTAAGCAGACGTTTTTTTCTCCTTCAATATATTCACTACGAACACCAGAATACCAAACATCGTCAAAACCTGAGCTCGATATGTATACCAGTAGTGAATCTGGGAATGATTAGACATTACCAGATACCAGATATACGGATACAATGCCACTACTCCGATTGGCAGACTCGCCAGCACAGTTTTCTGATCCTTCAGTCTTCTGACCAAAATCAGGACAATAACTATCAACAGCAGTACCATCACTACTTTACTCCAGCTTATGATGCCATTATCCTGCACATTCATCCAGGCTTTCAGGTTTTTCTGCAATGTGCCAATCCGATCCAGAGGCTCCTCTTCACTTCCCTCCAGACGATACTGCACCACACTCATGGTACGCCAGAAATACCGGACACCAAGCACCACCGTAGCAATTCCCCATTTTGCAATCCAGGTCAATGCATAGCCAAGACCCCAGGAAACAGATGACTTCACTATAAAGATCATATTTTCTATCAAATCTGCAGATTCATCCCTGATTTTCAACCAGAGCAGAACTATCAGCGGAATCCCCAGTGTAATAATCGGATAAGTAAGAAAATCAAAGAAATTTTCTACCATTCCCACTACAAAAAAATACAATATCAGATTCATAGTGCTGTCTTTCTCATATCTGGTCAATAGCACAATCAAAGCACCGAACAGAACTAGAAAAGTCGTAAAAAACTGGAAGCAAACCGGAAGGAACACAATGTATCCACTAGTCACTGCTGCCACATAACACATGGCAATCCCCGGCTTTAACTTCTTTGCCATCAGCCAGGCACTCCAGAAAAACAGAAGATGAAATACATACATTCCAAGATATCGAAGCTCCTGCACCTGAAAAATTACCGTCAGCGGTCTTAAAATCACCTGATAACCATGCCAGTACCGAGGATACTGATTAATACTCACAGAAGCCTGAACCGGGTTATAATAATCCCTATTCTGGATCAGGCTGGTATACATCAGTTTATCGGTATGCTCATCAATGATTGCACTGTGACGGTAAAAGAAATACATCGGATACTCTCCTTCGTTTTCGATCACCTCTACCGATTTTTCTACATTATTCTGAATCCAGGAGGTCGGAATGCAATATACCAGCGTCATGGACAAAAAAAACACTACAATTAAAATTACAAATATTTTTACAAATGGTTTCAATTCTTTTATTCTTCCCATTTTCTTGTATCCATTCCTTCCTCATAATTCTCATCTACCAAAATCGTAAATTCATCAGTATCATGATAAGACAAATATCCATAATCTGCCCAATCACCATTATAAATATGACTTTTTGATATAATTATAAACGTACATTTTTCTTCTCTGGCCAGTGGTCCTGCAACATTTACATCTATTTCTTCTTTCTGTAACTCTTTATATAAATTCGCTGTCGGGCCATAAACAACATCCATACCATTAAAAACCAAGGCATTTCTAGCATACTCTAATGTCAGGGACGGATCCCGAAGCCGCAGATAGGGGGTCAATCGGTTGGATGCCACCACATGTACATTTTCCGGCAGAAGATCTGCAATCTGCATGACATTTTCCGGTACCTTATAGTCGTTCGTCGCTGTTTCAAACCATTCCGATGAAAGCACGCTTTTTCCGCCCAGTCCGATCACAGCCAGCAAAAGCAGGAAAGCACCCTGCCGCCAGATCCCTGATAGCCGTTTCAGCAGAAGACATCCCGCATAGGGAATAATCACTGCCAATAATAAAAGCCACAGGATTCTCCAATATACATTTTCACCCAGCACTTTCATGAAAAACAATCCAGTCAGCGGACACCAGTAGAAGAATAAAAATACCAGCGGCAGAATTCCCAGCAGAATCTTCCTCATCCAGTCCTTTTCCTGCCAGAGAATCCATAGAATTCCAATCAATAACATAGGAAAGATCCATGCGCCGCTGAACGTATCTGTAAAATCTGTTTTTGCAATTTCCAAAAAGTTCTGCATACGAATTCCTTTCCTAATGAGTCAGTAAAATATAGTAAATTCCAAGAATCACACAGGGGATACAGGCACAGGCGCCCTTTACTACATAAGAAATACTCTTCTTTCTGATTCCAGCGAGCAGCATGGCTGTACCTACAAATACCGGCGTCAGCATAATTCCCATGGAAGACAACAGGCACCCTGCCAGGCTGGTCATTCCCAGCAATATAAAATCTGCCGTCTGTTCTTTCTCTGCCGTTCGCAGAATCCAGTAAAACAAAGAAGGGATAAGAACCGTTGCCAGAACGCCTTTTCCTACCCAGGGAGTGATGCTTAGAAATGTCAGACCTGCAGTATGTTCCCCGCTCATAAACAAATGAAGCATGACCGCCATGGCCAAAAACATTCCCTGCAGCTGATGATCTTCCGGAAAAAGCTTTCTTCCAATCAACACATAAACCAAATAGGCAAACGGCAGAATCAGCCATGGCAAAATCGTATGGGCCATAATGGTTGGCAGAACCCCAGTCAGCTTCGAGAGCCATGCATAAAAAATCGGCCACAGAGAAAGTACATACCGCTTGTCAAAATCAGCAAATGTTCCAGTCTCCGGATAAACCCAATAAATTTTATCCGTGGTCAGTGCCGTGTTGGCCAGATTTACATAATAGGTATCGTCCCATTCCAGATACATGTGATGTGCCAGATAATATAATTGCCAGATAATTAATATAATTGCCACCAGATGCCCCAGTGTCAGATTCTGTTTCCAGCCAGATATCAGCGCTTTTCCGTCCTCCAGAATCTCTCTCCAGCAAAAGAATCCTGCCACGGTCAATACTCCTGCTGCTGCCGTATAAACCCACACAAACGTGTGGAAAGCTGCCAACTTCATGGTCATGGGAATAAGAATCACTTCCATTAACGCCCACCAGCTCATACCGCCAGCCAGAATCGAAAACAAGAATCCTTCCTGTTTTAATTTTAAAATATGACGAATTGTATAACCGCTAAGCATCGTTCCCGCGAAAAACAACATTACCGTCAAAATAGTCTCCAGTAACATACCTCTGCTCCTCTATTTTTCCAGTCTCCATAGTTCCTGATCCTCAATATTGGCATCATAAATCACCTGAACCCGATCTTGATATCCAAAATATTCCTCAATCTTCTCCTGATCAAAAATGGATACATAGGGATGGTTCCAAAAATAATAGCCCAGTTTTGCATAACCGCCTTCATTGGTCATGGCATTTAAGTTTTTCACACCCATAAGGCAGGTCAGGCAGAAGAAGAAAATAGCCACAGCCTTTTGTATTTTCTCCTGTCCCATGGCCAGATCCACCACCAGCGCACATTCCACCACTTTGAAAATAGCGCCATAACGGCTGGCATAATAAGAACTGCTGCACAGCAGCAGATACGCACAGACGCCACATAGGTAAGTTTTCCACAGTACCTCTGTCTCCGGGGAGATCTTATCCACCTTTTTCCGTGTCCAAAGGTAGAGAATTGTTAAAACCGCTGCTGCTGCGAGCCTTTCTCCAATTGCAAACCAGCTGACTTCACCTTCCAGTAGAAATTGCTGTACATGATAGACCGGAATCAGCCGTGCAAGAAGCTGTTCTACCGGTCCAAACTGCAAAATAAGTCCTCCGGCTGCTGAGAC
>OKVK01001595.1_pt1 | contig 11405 bp, 9 predicted proteins | sample 1604771 | NCBI WGS metagenome assembly OKVK01 (sample SAMN01760906, study PRJEB22395) | human gut metagenome | reverse complement strand
TATCTATAATCATGAACTCACGGATATGACGGACGTATTGCAGGAGATCCTGCAGGATATGAAGCGCGGCATGTAGAAGCAGGCAGGGTCAGGATTGATAAAGTGAGGTTTTCCATGGAATGTTATAATTGCGGGGCGAAGCTGGGCAAGGGCGATATCTGCCAGAACTGCGGAGCCAATGTTAAAATATACAAAAAGATCATTATGGCGTCCAATGCCTACTATAATGATGCGTTAGAGAAGGCGGCAGTGCGGGACCTGTCCGGCGCGATAGAGAGTCTTAGGACCAGCCTTCGTTTTTATAAGATGAATATCGATGCGCGCAACCTGCTCGGACTGGTCTACTTCGAGACGGGCGAGGTGGTCGAAGCGTTGACGGAGTGGGTCATCAGCAAGAATTACCAGCCGAGGGACAACGCCGCAAGCCGGTATTTAAATGAGATCCAGAACAATCCGTCAAGGCTGGATACGATCAACCAGACGATCAAAAAATACAACCAGGCGCTGCTGTACTGCAGACAGGACAGCCGTGATCTTGCGATTATCCAGTTGAAAAAGGTACTGTCACTGAACCCGAAATTAGTCAGTGGACATCAGCTTTTAGCATTGCTCTATATTCAGGAGGGCAAATATGATCTTGCCAAGAAGTCTTTGCGCAACGCCGGAAAGATTGATGCAAATAACACGATCACACTTCGTTATTTAAAAGAAGTGAATGCAGGATTAAAGGAGAATACGCCGGGTAAGAAACAGAAGGAGGAACAGATTTCCTACCAGAGCGGCAATGAGACGATTATCCAGCCGAAGTATTTAAAGGACAATTCCGCAATGAGTACGATTCTTAATATGGTCATCGGTATCGCAATCGGTGCGGCAATTACCGGATTTCTGGTTGTACCGGGTGTGCGCCGTCAGGTGCAGAATGATGCCAAAGCGCAGGTGCTCGATGCGAATAACACTGTTTCGTCCAAGAATCAGGAGATCAGTACACTGCAGAAGCAGATTGATGATCTGACGAGCCAGATCACTGAGGTCAAGGACAGCGCAGAAGGTTCCGAGAATAAGATCAGCACATATGACCAGTTATTATCCGCATATGCATCCTATTCGGATGGAGATATTGAGGCAGCAGGCAATGCGCTTGGCAATGTCAATGAGGAATACTTAAGTGACAGCGCAAAGAGTGTTTATGAGACGATTAATGCGCAGGTCAATGCTGATTATCTGGAGTCCTTATATAATCAGGGATACAGCGATTATAACAGTCAGAAATTTGAGGAATCCATCACCAGCTTGCAAAAAGTTGTGGACATGGAGGAAACCTACAAAGATGGATATGCACTGTACTATTTAGCACAGGCTTACCGTAAGAATAATGATCTTGAAACGGCAAAGACTTACTATCAGAAGATCGTAGAACTGTATCCGGGTACAGAGCGCGCGGCGAATGCACAGAATTACATCAATATTGAAGAGTAAAAATCATTATAAAAATTAAATAAAGATGATACAAAAGACGTCTAAGTGATATTAGGCGTCTTTTTTTATTCATAGGGTATTGAAAGCAAAAGGTGACTTTTAAACCAATTAAAAAAGTAACAGGAAAGGAGCATTTATGGAAGAAAAGTATCAGTTAAAAGAAGGATGTCTGACGATACAGATGCCAAAAGAGTTAGATCATCATGAGGCGGGCAGGCTTAAGATGGAGGCAGATTTTCTGATCGGGGCATATCATGTCAGACGGCTTGTGTTTGATTTTCGGGAAACAGAGTTTATGGACAGTTCCGGGATCGGTGTGATCATTGGAAGATGCAAGAGCATGGGGTTTTCCGGCGGCGAAGTGGCAGCAACCAATATGAATGAGCGCGTAAAAAAGATTTTTATGGTGTCAGGCCTGCAAAAGCTGATCCGGGTCGATACGGTATAAAAATAGACACATGTAATTGGCTTGGAAATGGGCCAGGCAGGGAATATCCGCCAGGAAAAGATGAAATCAGCGAATTTACGCGAACAGTTGAAATAGACCAGACAAGGGAATGTCCGGTAAGAGAAATGGGATATGTGGGATTTTGGAAGAAAATAAGAATAAAAAGAGGAAATGGAGAATCGATATGCAGGCAGATCAGATTAATGAAAACGAAATGAAACTGGAATTTGATGCGCGGTCCGTGAATGAAGGATTTGCCAGAATGGCGGTGGCTGCGTTTGTGGCGGAATTAAACCCGACACTGGATGAGATTTCTGACATTAAGACAGCAGTTTCAGAGGCAGTAACAAATGCGATCATCCACGGGTATGACAGTCCGGAGGAGAAGGTGGAGGTGTCCTGTAAACTGTGCGGAAACCATGCAGAGATCACAGTGAAAGATCATGGTCACGGGATTGCGGATGTACAAAAAGCCATGGAACCTTTTTTTACGACGAGACCGGAACTGGAGCGTTCCGGCATGGGATTTGCTTTTATGGAAGCATTTATGGATGAAGTCGAGGTACATTCAGCACCCGGAAAAGGAACAACTGTTACGATGAAAAAAAAGATCGGTGCAGGGATGGGCGTCTGATATGGAGGGTTTTAAGGAACTGATGCAGCAGGCACATGGAGGAGATAAAGGTGCAAGGGATACGCTGATTGCAGGAAATCTGGGACTGGTACATACTATCGCAAACCGGTTTGAACACCGGGGACATGAGAGGGAAGAATTGTTTCAGATTGGATGTATTGGATTGATGAAGGCGGTTGATAAATTTGATCTCTCGTTAAATCTTGCATTTTCCACTTATGCAGTTCCGGTGATCATGGGGGAAATCCGCAGATTTTTAAGAGATGACGGTATGGTAAAGGTAAGCCGGACATTAAAAGAAAACGCTTATAAGGCAGGGAGGGCAAAGGAAGAACTGTGGGGGGAACTTGGAAGAGAACCGGGATTGCTTGAGATCGCAGAGCGGACAGGATTGAGCAGCGGTGAGATCATTATGGCAATGGAGTCGGCAAGAGATGTGGAATCCATCTATCAGCCGGTCTATGAGAAAGACGGGGACGAGTTACTGATGGTCGATCAGTTGTGTGAAAAGGAAGAAAACGGAAGGGATGAACCGGAAAAAGAGGCAGTATTAAACCGGATGGTGATCGAGCAGCTCATGGAACTGCTGGATGAGCGGGAACAGAATCTCATCCGGTGCCGTTATTTTGAAAACAGGACACAGAGTGAAACAGCAAAAGAACTGGGAATGACACAGGTGCAGGTCAGCAGGCTTGAAAAAAAGATTCTGTTGTGTCTCAGAAAAAATTTAGGATCGTGTGATTCGTGATGTATCCGGTTGATTTTCCCAGATAAACATGTTATTTTTTATAAAATGCACAGGATTGTGTGCAGCAAAGCTGTGTAAAGTGGAAAACGGCATGAAAAAATAAGAATTTTGTGAAAAATAAGACTTTTGTACAAAAGAGAGGATTGACATGAAATACGAAAATTACATATTTGATTTATATGGAACTCTGGTGGATATCCACACAGATGAAGAAAAAACGGAACTCTGGGAGAAACTGGCGCAGTTTTACGGCTATTATGGTGCGGTTTATACTGCAGAGGAACTGAAAAACGCGTATGCGTGCCTCACGGGGCAGAAAGAGGATGCATTGCGGCAGGAGATGGGACCTGATGCAGCCATGAAAAAAGACGATGCACATGAAGCACATCCAGAGATCGAGATCGAGGAGGTTTTTCTTGCATTGTTTCAGAAAAAAGGGGTACAGGCAGATATAGAACTTGCCATTCATGCTGGACAGTTTTTCCGGATCCTTTCCACAGAATATATCAGACTTTATGACGGGGCAAAGGAACTTCTTGCGGCATTGCGTGAAACAGGAAAAAAAGTATATCTGCTTTCGAATGCACAGCGTATTTTTACGGCGTATGAATTGAAACTTTTGGGACTGGAGCCTTATTTTGATGATATCTTTCTGTCATCCTCGTGCAAAGTGAAAAAGCCGGATACGCGTTTCTTTCATCTTTTGCTGGATAAACATCACATTTTGCCGGAAGAGAGTATTATGATCGGAAACGATGCGGTCAGTGATATCAAAGGAGCAAAAGAGGTCGGACTGCATACATTCTACATTCATTCAAATATTTCACCGGACACAGAGAAGAAACCGGACGCAGATCATGTGCTGATGCAGATGGATCTGGCAAAAGTGCGGCAGATCCTGATTTCTGATTAATGTGACAGAAAAAAATGCCGATACATTTATAAAGGAATCGATTTTCACGGATGCAATAAATGGGGAATGAGTTTATGAATTTATCGATCAATGCAAACGGTTTTTCAAATGTACAGAATACAGCGGCAGGGCACAAAGCAGAGCAGGCAAATAAACAGGGAAAAAGCGCATTTTTTGCGGGAAGTCCGGTACTGACAACAAAAAATCAGATCGAACAGCGAAAAAAGATGGCACAGAAAAGTGCCTTAAAACTGGTGAAAGATGCGTGGGATAACGACCAGGCTGTGGAAAAAACGGTCGCATCGCAAAGACAACGCTATGCGGAATTAGACGCACAGCGGACGGAGGCAAAGAAGGCACTTGCCGGTTATGAAGACCAGGAAAAAACATTGAAGGAACAGTGCAACGTAGCAGATGATTCCAAAGAACAGCAGGATTTAAACCTGTTGGAAAAGAGACAGGAATACAGGCGCGGTGTGGGTGAGGAACTGACTAGGGATGAGTGGAAAAAGTTAAATGAGATCGATAAGCAGCCACTCACAGAGTACCAGAAACGGGCACTTGAGATCCATACCCAGGCGGTAGAAGAAAAGGTTACGATCCGCGATACAACCAGTGGAATGCAGGCTGCCGTCGGCAATGTGAAGCGTATTATGATCGAAAAATTAAAGACGCATGGAATGGTGGATGCGAAAAATGCTGCTGATGATATCATGGATGCTGCAAACGATGATGTGGTCTCCATGCTTGTCTCTGATGTGAAAGATGGCATTGATGAGAAGATGGAAGAGGCAAAAGAGGATGCAAAGGATGTCGCAGACGAAAAAGAAAAGCGTCAGGAACGTTTAGATGCCTTAGAGGAAAAACGTGCGGTAGAAAAAGCTCTGATCGAGGGCACCAAAGAGGCTGTGGACCGTGCAAAGGAAAAACAGCAGAGACATGAGGCACCGGATATGAAGTTAGATGAGATGCTGACACTCACGACAGAACATAAGCAGATGAACGGTGTGGAGCAGGGACTTGATGACATTAAAAGCAGCATGAAGGTTTTAGAGGCAGATTTAAAAGGAATCAAGGTTGACAAGGAGGTCTAGTACCGGTTATGGCAAAATACGAAAAAACAGAACGTCTCGAAAAAGTACCGATGGAGTATTTGTGGGAGGGACTTGTTTTATCAGATAATCTTTACAATTATAATGGAAGCGTACTTTTAGTGCCAAGCGGAGAAGTTATCACGAAAAGCAAACTTGATAAACTGATCAATTTCAGTGATGGCAACAATTATATTACAACATTCCGCGGATCTTATGAGTATATCATGAAGGGAAAAGACCGTCCGGCTGAAATACAGCAGAAAATGTTGGAAAACAGGACCGGGTATACAGAACTGCGCAAAGGCATCGACCATGTGCTTCAGATGAGTAAAAATGCGATGTTTGTCAATCATGCTGAAGTGGAAGGCATGATGGAGAAAGTATATGGCAGAATGGTATCCGTGGATGCCGGGGAGATTTTCCAGTGTATTACCGTGCCAAGACCGGTTGACGAGGCATTACAGAGACATTCCCTAAACGTTGCACTTTTAAACGGGATCATGGGACAGTGGTTAGGACTCGATGAAAAAGATATCCGGAGTCTGATTTTAACAGGTGTGCTTCATGATATCGGAAAGACGAAGATCCCGGAAGAAATATTAAATGCACCGCGGAAACTGACACCGGAAGAATTTGAGGTTATGAAAAGACATCCGCTATATTCTTTTGAACTGCTTGGGGATGATATCAGCGAGGATGTACGCTATGCGGTACGCTGGCATCATGAAAAGCTGGATGGAAAAGGTTATCCGGACGGTTTAAAGGCAGAATCTATTTCTTATTTTGCAAGGATCACAACGATTTCTGATATTTATGATGCGATGCTTTCTGCACGCAGTTACAAAAAAGAGAAGATTCCGTTTGATGTACTGCAATGGTTTGTAACCGAGGGCAGCAAAGGAATTGACCAGAATCTTCTCAATATATTTATCAAAAATATGGTAAAAGTATACAGACAACAGCAGGTCATCATGTCAGACGGCAGGGAAGGGTGCGTGGAATATATCCCATTAAACGATATGGATCATCCGATCGTTTCTGTCGGAGAAGAAGTGAGACAGGTGGATGAAGACTGGTACTGCGTACATATGGTTTAAGATTCTAAAGGATCTTCGCAGAGGGTAAAATGATTGCGCTCCGTTGTAAGGAGACCCTCCCGCTGCATTTTTGAGAGTTCTGCAGAAAGTGCACTGCGGTCTACATTCAGGTAGTCTGCGAGCTGCTGTCTGTTAAACGGAATTGTAAAATCAAGACTGTTTGCGGCAGCAGACTGCGCAGACAGATAAGAGAGCAGCCGCCCGCGGATTGACTTTGGTGTGGTGTGGAAGATTCTGCGCGAAAGCAGCAGATTTTTCCGTGCCGAAATAAAAAACAAATTGTGGATCAGGCGGTTGTGATGTGTGCAGCTGTTTGTGCAGGTGGTAAGCAGCCGTCCTATATTTAAAAATAACACTTCGGTCTTTGCAGCCGCAGAGACCACATTGACCATCAGAGGTTCTTTTAACAGACTCGCATAAGTTTCGGCGAAGAAAAAGCCGGGAGTTATGTCATCTAGTACACTGTGATTTCCCCAGACATCATCACTTTCAATCTGAACATTTCCGGAGAGCACCAGTCCCATCGAATGTACACATTCTCCGGCATGATAGATGATCTCACCTTTTCCGTAGCTTCTTGTGACTGCACCGAGGCAGGAGAGCATTTCTTTGATTTCTTCCGGCGATTCGCCCGAAAACAGCATTGTCTGACTTAAAAACTGATAATCCATAAAAGAAAACCTTCTTTTTTCAAAAATTTTTAAAAATGTTGTTATGACAACATACTTTTGAAAAAAATTCTAGTATAGTGTACGAGTAATGTCAAGGGCACAGATGACAGGATGAGTAGCCTGAATCTGTGAACAGTAACCTGTGAACAGAACGAAAGAAAAAGAAAATGGAAGCGGAAAACAGGAGGAATTCATATGGTACGCAGAGTGATCCAGATAGACGAAGAAAAATGTAACGGTTGTGGAATTTGTGCGGAGGCATGCCACGAGGGCGCGATCGGCATCGTGGAAGGAAAGGCAAAACTGCTTCATGATGATTACTGTGACGGACTTGGCGACTGTCTGCCAAACTGTCCGGTCGGAGCGATCTCTTTTATCGAGCGTGAGGCAGCAGCTTATGATGAAGCGGCCGTACAGGAAAATAAAAAGAAAAAAATGCAGGCGATGGGACAGGCACCGGTTGGCGGATGCCCGGGTTCAAGAATGCGCCAGCTTGAAAGAAAACCTGCAGAAGAAAATCAGAATGCAGGTTCACCGGTCAGCTCCCAATTGCGTCAGTGGCCGGTACAGATCAAACTTGCACCGGTCAATGCGCCTTATTTTGACGGGGCAAAACTTCTGATCGCGGCAGACTGTACCGCATACGCATACGGCAGTTTCCACCAGGATTTTATCCGTGGAAAAGTGACACTGATCGGATGCCCGAAATTAGATGACGTGGATTACAGTGAGAAGCTGACGGAGATCATCAGAAATAATGATATCAAGAGCGTGACGGTCGTTCGAATGGAAGTGCCTTGCTGTGGCGGACTGGAACATGCAGCAGTGACCGCATTAAAGAACAGTGGAAAATTCATTCCATGGAATGTTGTAACGATCTCAATTGACGGAAAAATTTTAGATTAAAAAGAAGGATAGTAGAAGGGAGAATCATATGTTTTGTTTTCAGTGTGAGCAGACAGCGGGATGCAGTGGATGTACAGGGGCAGCCGGCGTGTGTGGAAAGAAAAGCGTGACAGCGGATTTACAGGATGAACTGACAGGAGCACTTGTGGGACTTGCACATGCCTGCATGAATAATCCAAAGACAGAGCAGACAGACCGCATTATAATAGAAGGTTTATTCACAACGATCACGAATGTGAATTTTAATGATGAGACACTGCGTGAGATGATCGCCCGTGTCCGGGAAGAAAAAGGAAGAGTGGTGCCGGGATGTGCAGCCTGCATGTCACCGTGCGGCAATACCAGCGATTATGATATGAAGCGGATGTGGGAGGCAGATGAGGATATCCGTTCCTTAAAATCCCTGATCTTATTCGGAATCCGCGGTATGGCAGCATACGCTTATCATGCCATGGTACTCGGCTATACAAATGAGGAAGTAAACGACTTTTTCTACCGTGCATTATTTGCAGTCGGAGAGGATTTCGAGATGGAAGATCTGCTTCCACTCGTGCTTGAGACAGGAAAAGTAAACCTTACCTGCATGGAAATGTTAGACCGTGCCAACACAGAAACTTTTGGAACCCCGGTACCGACGGAAGTTCCTCTGATGGTGGAAAAGGGACCGTTTATCGTCATTACCGGTCATGACCTTTATGACTTAAAACTGTTGTTAGAGCAGACAAAAGATAAGGGAATCAACATTTATACCCACGGCGAGATGCTGCCGGCACATGCCTACCCGGAATTAAAGAAATACCCGCATTTAAAAGGCAACTTTGGTACCGCATGGCAGAATCAGCAGAAGGAGTTTGCAAATATCCCTGCACCGGTTCTTTATACGACAAACTGTCTGATGCCGGTCAAAGAGAGTTATGCGGACCGCGTGTTTACAACGGAGGTAGTATCTTATCCTGAAATGGTTCACATCGGAGAGGATAAGGATTTTACACCGGTCATCGAAAAAGCGTTAGAGCTTGGCGGTTACAAAGAGGATACTGCATTTACCGGAATCAACGGTGGAACAAAGGTTATGACAGGATTTGGACACGGAACGGTACTCGGCGTGGCAGATCAGGTGATCGCAGCCGTAAAATCCGGTGATATCCGCCATTTCTTCCTGGTAGGAGGCTGTGATGGCGCCCGTGTGGGAAGAAATTATTATACAGAGTTTGTAAAACAGACGCCAAAGGATACCATGATCTTAACACTTGCATGTGGAAAATACCGTTTCAATGATCTTGACCTTGGAACGATCGGTGGACTGCCGAGAATCCTTGATATGGGACAGTGCAACGATGCCTACAGTGCGATCCGTGTCGCAGTGGCACTTGCGGAGGCATTTGACTGTGGCGTGAATGAGCTGCCGCTTTCCATGGTGCTTTCCTGGTACGAACAGAAAGCAGTCTGCATTTTATTGACACTGCTCCACCTTGGTATCAAAAATATAAAACTGGGACCGACACTGCCGGCATTTATTTCACCAAATATCTTGAATTATCTGGTAGATAATTATGGAATCGCACCGATTACGACACCGGAAGCAGATTTAGCAGAGATCCTTGGATAAATCAATAAAATAAATGTTTTGGGAACCTTTCTGTCGCCCTGAATGAGAAAAGGGGGTGTGAAAAATGATTTTTTATTTTTCATACTTCCTTTTTCTGGTTAAATGAAAAAATATACTGTATATTGTCGAATTTTGAGTTATAATAGATAATAAGTTTGTATTCAGGCTTGTCAGGAATGAGAATATTGTTTTTATAAAAAAGCACGAAATGGGGAATGGTATGGAAAGAATCTGGAATTTTTTTGAAAATATGAATGAATATGTATATGTTGCAGATGCGGATACCCATGAACTGGTTTATATGAATAAAAAGATGAGAGATACTTATGGGATACATTCAAAAGAAGAACTTGCCGGCAAAAAATGTTATGAATTGCTTCAGAATTCAAGCCTGCCCTGTACGATCTGCAATAATGATGAACTGCAGGAAGGACAGTTTAAGGAGTGGCGGTATTTTAACCCGCTTTTAAATAAATACTTTAAAATTAAGGATACTGTTGTGGAGGACAATGGCAGACGATATAGAATAGAGATTGCTCTGAATATAAGTTCTCAGGAACATCAGAAAAATGTGGTACGCCGCTACGAAAAACTGGAAAAAATCGTTAATGAGGGACTGCGTCTTGCCCTTGGAACATCTTCTGCGGATAAATCGCTGGACATCATTCTGGAATATATAGGAAAGGCATTAGATGGAGAGAGGACATATATTTTTGAGCATAATGAGAATGGGTGCGATGACAACACTTACGAGTGGGTTGCAAATGGAATCAAGCCGGAGAAAGATAATTTACAGAACCTTCCACCAGAATTATGTGCCAACTGGTATCGGAATTTTCAAGAAGATAAAAACATTGTAATTGAAAATCTGGAGAACATCAGAGAGGAAGATTCGGAACAGTATAAGAATCTGAAACGTCAGGATATCCATTCACTGGTGGTTGTTCCACTTTATTGGGAGAAAAAGATCATTGGATTTTACGGAGTGGATAATCCACCGGCAGAATCATTAGATTATGTTTCCGATATGCTTCATATCATGGGATCTTTTATTGTTTCCTCCATTCGGAGAAGAAATCTGCTCCGTCAGTTAGAACGCATGAGTTATCGTGACCAGCTCACTCAGTTTGGCAATCGTTATGCGGTCGACTGGTTTGTGGAGCATGAGTGGAATGGGGAACAGATCGGTGTAGTGTACTGCGATATCACAGGGTTGAAAAAGGTCAATGATGAGCAGGGGCATGAAGCCGGAGACCGGTTGATCATCAGGGCATGTGAGTGCTTAGCGGGTGTATTTAAGGGGTATGGTCTGTATCGGATCGGCGGCGATGAATTTTTAGTACTTTGTCTTGGAATTGAGGAAAAAGACCTGAGGGAACACGTTGAGAAACTGCGCATGGATATGAAAGAACATCAGGTTACGATGGCGGTTGGCATGATATGGAAAGAACACGGTCCTAAGGATATTGATCTGCTTTTAAACGAATCGGAGCGCCTGATGTATGAGGATAAAGACAGGTATTATAAGGAACACGGACTGAAACGGCGCAGATAAATCCTTGTATTGCAGAATTAAATGTTATATTTCCTTCATGCTGGTCTCTTTCTGTTTATTCCCGGTAAATCTGTGCAAACCGGAAATTTCTGATGAATAACATGGTGCAGGATCGTTTTCGATTATTATATTTTACTGTGAGATTGTGATATTAGCAATAGTGAAATGGGGCAGAGAAGAGTTGAAAAGGCAGACGGATAAGAAACAAAGATAAAATAGTAAAAATAGAATAGAACAAAGAAAGAATATGG
>OKVK01001585.1_pt1 | contig 11439 bp, 12 predicted proteins | sample 1604771 | NCBI WGS metagenome assembly OKVK01 (sample SAMN01760906, study PRJEB22395) | human gut metagenome | reverse complement strand
CGAACTTATTCGTGAATTATTCATATTTATAAAATTAATTTTGAACAGTTACTTAGGTATTAACTACTAAATATTTTTTAAAAACTTCTTTTCTTTATGCTTCAGCTTTTTTCTTGGCTTCCGCCTTTTTCTGCTTCAGTTCTGCCTTCTTCTGCTTCACTTCGGCTTTTCTCTGCTTCAGCTGGCTCTTCACTTCAGCTTTCTTCTGCTTCAGCTGAGCCTTTGCCTCCTTCTTTTCAGCCTTTCTTTCAGCCTTGGTCTTTGGCTCCTCCATGTCGCTTGGCTCTACCGCGAACATAAACTTGCTCTCGTCGATGTTCTTCATCTGCCATGGAGTAGGGAGGTCCTTCGGCTTCTCGCCGTTCTTCAGGTGCTTTGCCTTCGCCTGCTTGGTGTAACGGTCGTGCAGCTTGGTCCATTTCTTCTCCGCCTTCTTGAAGTTGCGGTCGAAGATCACGATGCAGGTTCGCTTGGGTGCACCGATCGACTCCAGGTATTCCTTCAGCTGCAGGGAGTAGTTCTCTCTGTTGTCCAGGAAGAGCTTCTTGTGAGTCAGATATACTGAATCAACTCTCTGCACGCTGGTCATATACACCGTAGAGTCGTTGAACGACGATGCGAAACCGAACATATATGCAGTTGTCGGATCATTCTTGGCGTGGGCCGTGAATGAAGAGATGGCTGCGATAGCCAGTGCTAATGCGATTTTTAAAACTTTCATTTATTCTTTTCTATACTTATGTTTTGCGCTTACTGTCCCAGATAGGATTTCAGCAGTTTATTCTTCGTGTTGTGTCTGAGTCGGCGCAGGGCTTTCTCCTTGATTTGCCTTACACGCTCCCTCGTCAGGTTGTACTTTTCACCTATCTCATCCAGGGTCATTTCCGGCGAGCCGTCTATTCCGAAGAATGCTCTCAGCACTTTCTGTTCCTTGTCGGTGAGCAGCTTCAGGATGCGGCTAACCTCCGCCTTGAGCGATTCTATGGCGAGTTCCCTGTCGGTATTGGATGAGTCGCCAGACAGGAAGTCGATCATGCTGCTGTCCTCGCCGTCGGCGATAGGTGCATCCATGCTCACGTGGCGTGAGTTCGCCTTCATGGCGTCTGCAATTTTGTCTTCGGGCAAATCCACACGCTCGGCAATCTCATCCACGCTCGGCTTGCGCTCGTGTTCCTGCTCGAACTTGTTGAGTTCCCTTGTTATCTTGTTGACGCTACCCACCTGGTTGAGGGGGAGGCGTACCAGTCTGCTCTGCTCAGCAATAGCCTGCAGAATGCTCTGTCTGATCCACCAAACGGCATACGAGATGAACTTGAAGCCGCGTGTTTCATCAAATTTTTCTGCAGCTTTGATAAGCCCAACGTTTCCTTCGTTGATAAGGTCAGGTAAGCTGAGTCCCTGATTCTGGTATTGCTTGGCAACAGATACCACGAATCTCAGGTTGGCTTTGGTCAATCTCTCCAGGGCTCTCTTGTCCCCTTTTCTTATGCGCTGAGCGAGTTCCACTTCCTCGTCGGTTGTCAGGAGCTCCTCGTGTCCAATTTCTTGGAGATATTTGTCCAACGATGCGCTTTCGCGATTCGTTATAGACTTTGAAATTTTCAGTTGTCTCATGGTAGCAATTTAATTTTGTAGATGCAAAAGTACACTTTTTGTTTGGAAAAACAAAAAAAATAGCAGATATTTTTCAAAATACCTGCTATTTTGTCATTTTTTATCTTTTCAGAGGGGATTAAGTTCTCTTTTCTTAGGAACTTCAGCCGGTTCATCCGGTGATAGGCGCCCCTCAGCCGATTAGTCCTTCTGCAGTGGAACAGCGAAGTAAGCCTTCTTGCCTGTAGGCCATACACCCTGGATGTAGAGCACAGGATCCTTGCTGGTAGAAGCACTCTTCACAGCCTTCTGCAGGTCGTCGAGCGATGTGATGTTGCTGTCGTTGATGCGCTGGATAATGAATCCGCGTGAAACGCCTGCATCCTTCAGGGCACCGCTGTTCACCTTCATCACCTCTACACCATACTTGATGCTGAGCTGGTTCTTCTGGCTCTCTGTAACAGGACGGAAGGTTCCGCCGAGCACGTCGAGGTCTGCGCTCTTGATTACTGAGGTGTTGCCCTGGGCATTCTTCAGGGTGATGGTCTTGGTGGTCTCCTTCTTGTTGCGCAGGTAGGTGATGCTCATCTTGTCGCCAGGGCGCTTGCCGTTGAGCGACTCCTGCAGTTCTGCCATCTTGGTCACCTTCTTGCCATCTACCTTGGTAATCACGTCGCCTTCCTTCAGTCCGGCAGCAGCACCATTGCCGTCTTCATCTACTTTGGCGATATAGACACCCTCGTTGGTTCCCAGGTTCACGTCCTTGCCGTTTTCCTTCTGGGCGTTGATGTAGTTGAGCACGTCGCTACCCTGGATGCTCAGCATCACGCGCTGTACGCTTCCGTACTTCTTCAGGTCATCCACCACCTTGTTCATGATAGAGGTAGGGATGGCGAAGCCGTAGCCTGAGTAGGAACCGGTCTGAGAGTAGAGCATGGCGTTGATGCCCACCAGCTCACCCTGGGTGTTGACGAGTGCACCGCCAGAGTTACCTGCGTTGATGGCAGCATCGGTCTGGATGAAACTCTCCACGCCGTTGGCACCGAGCGAACGTGCCTTGGCAGAGATGATACCTGCGGTAACGGTATTGTTGAGTCCGAATGGATTGCCCACTGCGATGACCCATTCACCCACCTTCACATTGTCGCTGTTGGCGATAGGCAGGGTAGGCAGGTTCTTGCCATCCACCTTGATGAGGGCGAGGTCGGTGGTCTTGTCGGTACCGATGATGCGTGCAGAGTATTCGCGGTTGTCGTTCAGGGTCACGGTCAGCTCGTCTGCGCCTTCCACCACGTGGTTGTTGGTTACGATGTATCCGTCTGAGCTGATGATCACGCCCGAACCTGTAGCCTCTCTCTTAGGTGTCTGCACCTGCTGCTTGCGTGTGCCGCCCTGACCTTCAGGATTGCCGAAGAATCCGAATGGGTCGAAGAAGCCTCCGAATGGGTCGCTCTGAACATCTACGGTCTTCACCTTCGAGTTCTGTACGTATTTGATATGTACCACGGCTGGCAGAGCCTTCTCTGCTGCGTAAGTGAGATCAACTGGTTGACCTGGTGCTGTTGCTGTTACTGCTGGTGAAGCGTTCACCTTCATGAAAGCACCTGTTGAGAATGCTAGCGAACCTACGCATAGCACTGCCATTACATAATTAGTTACCTTTTTCATGTTTAATATCCTTTTTATTATTATTTCCTTTTTTATTGTTACGCCTAGCCTTCTGCCAATTCTATGCCAAAACCCTCGGGTCTGCCAAATCTGTCAGCTTCTTGCCTCAGCTTTTCGGTTGCAAATATAGAGTCATTTTTTGATATACGTATAACTTTGAGCCATTTTTTATTCCGTTTTAACATTTAAAATTAACACTTTAACGGCTCTTAAACAAGAATAGCCCTATTTTTACAATTATTTGCTACTTTTCTGAAAAATGATAGTTTTGTATATGAAATTAAAACTTCTTGATATGCAAACGAATGTGAACGAAACAAGAGGAAAAGATGACTGGAATGTCAGTCTTTCGGGATGAGAAAGCAGTAAAATCATCCCCAAAAAGCGAAAAGAGTTTAAAAACTCAGAGAAATTGGCGGTTAAGTCGAACTTTTTTGCTATCTTTGCATTTCGAAAGCAGTGCTCTGGCTTGTCGCTGGCATTCTCTACTGGGGGGTGCGAGAGGAAAGTCCGGGCAGCGTAGGGCATCCCACTTCCGAAAATAGAAGCTATTGGTGACAGTAGGTGTCGGTAGAAGAAAATTACCGCCCGAAACTTATTCCGTAGCGAAGTCAGGCTCCGGCAGGGCATCGTGGTTTAGTGTCGGGTAAGGGTGAGAAGGTGGTGTAAGAGACCACCAGCTGGCGGGTGATCGCCAGGCTGTGCCATCTGGGAGCTGTAAGCTCATGTAAACCGCAGATTGAGGGCGGCTCGTCCGATTGCCTTCGGGCTACTGCGGAGGGTAGAGTGCTTGAGCCCAGGGGTGACTCTGGGACTAGATAAATGACAGGCGCCCGTATCGTTTCTGACGGTATGGGTACAGAACTCGGCTTATAGGAGCACTGCTTTCTTTCTTTTAGTTCTTTCTGCATCATATATATATAATAAGGTATGGAGACATATATACCTGTCAATGTAATGTAGGATGCGGTGTTTCAAACCATTTAAAAATAACCAGCAATTATGAATCTTAGAGAACCGGAAAAGCAGATATTAGACGATTTTGAGCACAAGGTGACCAACAAGATGCAGAAGTATGGCGATGAGCCCGACTTCCCTAAGTTGGAGAACTATGGACTTACCCGCATGGAGCTGGATGACTATCTCTTCGATAAGCAGGCCATCCTCGACATGGGCGGTTCCAAGCGCACGCAGCTCACGGTGGGCGGTTTCATCACCGTCATCCCCGTATTGATCCTTTCCTGCTTCCCAGATAAGTCGCCTATCTATGAGAACGGCAAGGCAATGACCACCATCATCGCCATCATCATCGGTCTGCTGCTCGCCTGCTTCTGCAAGGCATTGCTCCAGATGGTGATCCTCTACCGTGTGAACAAGCACAAGGAAACGAAGATGGAGACCTTTATCAAGGCAGTACTCTTCTACGAAAAAAGATAATAACTTTAAAGCATTGAAGATATGAATTTACCTGATTTTATGGCTTATAAGGACAAATTCACTCAGAGTGCATTTGTCGAGAAGATTTCGCACGTGGCAAAGCGTGCAGGTGCCAAGATGGTTTATGCAGCTCTCATTCTCTATTATACGCTGGAGAGTGACAAGGTGGCGCTCAAGGACAAGGCGATGATTATCGGCGCCCTGGGCTACCTCATCAGTCCGCTCGATGTGATTCCCGATGCCATTCCGATAGCGGGACTGAGCGACGACCTGGCAGTGCTCATCTTCGTGCTTCATAAGGTATGGGGAGATGTTTCTGAGGATGCGAAGCAGAAGGCTCACGACAAGCTCGCACAGTGGTTTGATGAAGATGAGCTTCCTCAGGCAGAAGATCTCTTCAAGGAGAATCCGGAAGATACTCCGGTCTGATTCATTTAGAACACATTCATTTTTCGGAACCCGTTTCTGAATTTCGATTCAGGACAATAGCAAAACGGCGGACTCTCACGAGCCCGCCGCTTCTATTAATAACTAATAAATGATTAAATCCTTTTATCTTTTTACGATTTTTATCTTTTTTATACGATACCCTGAGCCATCATAGCCTTAGCTACCTTCAGGAATCCGGCTACGTTAGCACCCTTTACGTAGTTTACGTAACCATCGTTCTCAGTACCATACTTCACGCAGTTAGCGTGGATATCGTTCATGATGTCGTGGAGCTTGGCGTCAACCTCCTCGCGTGACCACTTCAGGCGCTCAGAGTTCTGGCTCATTTCAAGACCAGAAACAGCCACACCACCAGCGTTGGCAGCCTTACCTGGAGCGTAGAGGATCTTAGCATCCTGGAACACCTTGATAGCCTCTGGAGTAGAAGGCATGTTAGCACCCTCGCTTACAGCGAATACACCGTTTGCGATGAGAGCCTTGGCAGCCTCCTCGTTGATCTCGTTCTGAGTAGCTGATGGGAGAGCGATGTCAGCCTTCTCAAACCAAGGCTTAGCACCCGCAACATATTTTACACCATACTTCTCTGCATACTCCTTGATACGGCCACGCTCTACGTTCTTGAGCTCCATGATGTAGTCGAGCTTCTCGCGGTCGATACCGTCTGGATCGTAGATGTAACCATCAGAGTCTGAACATGTAACAGGCTTAGCACCCAACTGGAGCAACTTCTCCATAGTGTACTGGGCAACGTTACCTGAACCAGAAACCAATACAGTCTTGCCCTTGATGTCGATGCCCTTGGTAGCGAGCATGTTGCAGAGGAAGTAAACGTTACCGTAACCAGTAGCCTCAGGACGGATGAGAGAACCACCAAACTCCTGACCCTTACCGGTCAAGACACCCTGGAACTGGTGAGTCAACTTCTTGTACATACCGAAGAGGTAACCTACCTCACGGCCGCCTACACCGATGTCACCAGCAGGAACATCCTCGTCTGGACCCATGTGACGGTAAAGCTCAGTCATGAAAGCCTGGCAGAAACGCATCACCTCGTTGTTGCTCTTGCCACGTGGAGAGAAGTCAGAACCACCCTTTGCACCACCCATAGGGAGAGTAGTAAGAGAGTTCTTGAAAGTCTGCTCGAAAGCAAGGAACTTCAGAATACCCAAGTTTACAGACTTGTGGAAGCGAAGACCTCCCTTGTAAGGGCCGATCACGTTGTTGTGCTGAATGCGGTAACCCATGTTAGTCTGTACGTTACCCTTATCATCTACCCAAGATACACGGAACTGGATGATGCGGTCTGGGATGCAGAGGCGCTCGATGAGGTTTGCCTTCTCGAACTCAGGGTGCTTGTTGTACTCTTCCTCGATAGTACCGAGAACCTGACTAACTGCCTGGATATACTCCGGCTCATTTGGGAATCTTCTTTGGAGATTCGCGATTACTTCAGATGCTTTCATAATCTTTATCTTTTATTGTGTTTGAAATTTCTTTTTTATTGTTTGCGATTGCAAAGATATAGTTTTTTCTTGAAATAACCAACAAAAAGAAAGAAAAAATGCTTAAAAAGTAGAAAAAAGACAATCTTTTAACTTTTCGTAAAGGTTCATGTAGCCTAATTGTGTGCGTACACCTTATTATATATATGATTTTCTCTATCTTTTTGTTTGGGTTTTGATATTTTTTCGTATCTTTGCATCGTGTAAGGAACTTCATGCAGGAGTCTTCTTCACAAGATTTTATAAAATATGAAAGATTATGCCAAGAGCTACAGGACCGATAGGTTATATAGAGCACCGATCTCCGATGAAAGATGAGACTGGCAAGTATTTGATTCATCCTCAGTTTGTATATAGGGATGTATATGATTTCAAGAATATGCGTGATGGTATGCGCCAGCACCATCAGATGGTTACCTCACAGTTTCTGGCAGCCATCCAGTCTATCAAGGATGAGACGATGATGGCACTTTCCAGTGGTATGGAGGTGAAGATAGGAGATATGTTCATCATCAAACCCAAGTTGAAATTGAGAGACCATAAGGATGATGATGGCAATATATATCATAAGGTGTATCATGAGGGTGAGCTGATTCCTGCCAATGAAGTGGTGATTGAGGGTTTTGAGGTGAAAACCACCCGAGAGTTTGATAAGGAGTTCTTTGTCAATTATGGTGGAAATTGCAGCCGTATTCCCTGGAAGGTAAGTTTCCCGCCTAAGGAGTCGGCTCAGGAACTACTGGACATCACCAATTTCTGCAAGAAGCATGGCTATATCACGGTAAAGGATTTGATGCGTCTTCATGGTGTTACCAAGTATCATGCCCAGAAGGTACTGTCTGGCTATTGCGAGGGCGAGTTCCCGAAGATGACTCGAGAGCGCGAAGGCAGGGTCTTCATCTATCGTAGAGTAGGAGTGTAAAAACGATAATTATCTACCGAAGAATAGGGGATAAAAAAGATAATGCAGAAAACGTCCTTTCACAAAACTCTTCTTGTTGTTGATAAACAGAGAGTTAAGTGTGAAAGGACATTTTTCTTATCCTACTTCCTTTACAAGATAGAGATTGCCGTCACGGGTATGTTCCGGTTTGCCGAAAAGATGGGTCAGGATCTTGCTGAAGGGATTCAGGGCGATATTCAGAACACCCTTGGCATGCATCGTTCTCAGCTTTTTCAGGATGATGTCGGCGGTCATTTTCTCTCCCTTTTCCCCTCCTTCGGGAGTTCTGAAGTACGAGGCAACGGTTCTTTCCAGGTCTGTCTTGATATAATAGGGCAGATTGTGTTCCTGCATCTCCTTTTCATCCTCCTTGGAGAAGAAGTAAGGCTCGCCATGCTCTACCTCATCTAATAGTTGGGCATAGATCTGGTCGTGCTCGATATCATCTACGTTGATCATCCCGTCGGGTTCCAGAATCAGGAATCTTCGGGAACCTGAGCGGTCGGTGAGAAGTTCACGCTGGTTGCTGGTGCCGGTGAATGAGGCGGAGCGGGGCAGACGGTTGAAGTTCTTCTTGTAGGCACCGATGAAGCTAGGCTTCATGGTTTGCATCAGGGTCTTCATCAGCGGCATCTTCTTCGGATTCTCCTTGTCCAGCTCATCATCGTTGATGATGGCAAACTCTACAATCTTTCTCTGTGCATTTCCCTTTTGGTTGAGCGAGAAATCATCCGTGTAGTAATCTCTTAACCCGTTGGGTAAGAGGCTTCTGAGAAAAGTACTCTTATGCAGTCCCTGTGTAGTTGAAACCAGAGTGAGCATCACACTGTTGGCATGTTTCTCGTCATATCCTGCCATCTGCGCCACCATGGCACGTAGCCAGATTCTTCCCATCTTCTGGCAATAGTCAGAATGGTTGATGCGGCGCAGAAAGTCGCCGATTCTATCCTTTCCATCCCAGGTACCTCTCACCTGATTGATGTAGGAGCGGATAGGATGATAAGGGTGGGCGTATTTCGACTTGATGAGTCGCTCTACGAAGTGATCGCGCACAAAGATGCCAGCCTCCTGCACTTCGATGGCGATGGTGTTGATGGCATACTTGTCGATGATTTCGAAGTCATGCTCCGTCTTCTTGCGGTATTCGAAAACATCGGTGATGACATTGTATCGGAACTCGTAATTCTCCAGCAGCCACTTCTGCATATCCGCGATAGGGCGGAGGTAGTTGCGGCTACGTTTCTTGTACTGTGCCTCTTCGTCGGCAACTTTCTGTTCCTTCTCCTTTCTGAAGTCCTCCTTCTGCTTTTGGAGGTTGGCTTTTTCCTGTTGAAGGTTTTCTTTCAGCAGATCATTCTGCTTTTCGAGTGCTGCGACATACTGAGTATCGTCGATCAGTCTCTTCAGTGTTCTTTTGATATTCATATATATAATCGGTTAAATTCGTTTATTGAGTAATATCACTGCAAAGATACAACAATAAAGAGACGTTTGCAATACTATCGGCGATAAATGTTGCAATAAATTTAGAGGGGAGAAGGAACGCTTACTTGAGGGAGAAAGGACCTATGGAAGACGGATAAATGATACTCTCTTCGAATCGATTGACTAGGGTCATCCATATAGATGACCCGGGTCGTCTATATGGATGACGGTAGTGGTCTATATGGATGACGGGAGTCATCCGATTGTAAGAAGGTATGTTTTCTCCTTCTCTTCCACGTTCTTTCTCCCTCCGGCAAACGTTCTTTCTCCCCTTCGTATCGGTTCCGTCGTTTACTGTTTTTGGTTCCATCGTTCTCTGTTTTTAGTTCCATCGTTTACTCTTGTTGCAAGTGATGTGAAGCGGTGTCGATAAAAAATGCCTTCACACTTAAGTGTGTGAATGTCAATATATTGCGGGTGCTGTGAAAGGAGAAATGATTTTGTAATTCAAATAAGAGTTTTCCATAGATATTCGATTACTTATTTAATACCCAAGAGTAGATTAGTATGGCAGGAGGTAAGCACATGGAGAAAGACCAGCTGGAAAGATATTTGGGAAGGCGACTTGCTGAGCAGGAAAAGGTATGGGGTATAACATCTCCTGCAGTTGATGCGAACGACCGTCTTATTTCGCTCATCCAGACTGCTAATGAAAAGACAGGTAAGCAGGTTGTCGTACTGATTGATGAGTATGAGCAACGATATGGATGGAGCCATGCAGATGCTTCAGGCTTATCTGGCCACGGTTCCGTATTGCAACAATGTTGACTCTGAGGGACATTATCAGCAGATGATGTATGTGATATTCTCTCCTTGTTGTCTTTTAGTAAATGAAACGAGGAGGCAACATCAGATAGGTCGCTTTTAAGTTAATCTATCTGATGTGATAATTTATTTACTTTATCTTCGATGACAGTAGATTTGCTTTCATCGTCAATACTTTCTAATCTGTAGAGCAGACTTCTTAATAACTTTTCTAATTCCATATATTCAACCTCCTATCTTATATTCGCCCAAAGAAATCCGTATATTCTTCATCGAGAATTTTCCACGAACCATTGATTCTGCTTCCTTCTTTCACTATCAGATTTTGCTCCGTCAATCGTTTGAGGTATTTTTGTACCTGGCGTGTTGATACGTTTAGCTTATCTGCTATTTGTGCAGTTGTCACCTTTGGATTAGAAGTGATAAGTTTGTAGATGGCTCTTTTAGCCTTCACGAACTCTTTTCTTTGCTTGACTTCTTTGGCTGTTTCTTTCTTTTCGTTGGCGAACTGTTTTTCTGAGTTGGCGAACTCTTTTGTGTCGTTGGCGAACTGTTTTTCTGAGTTGGCGAACTCTTTTGAGTCGTTGGCGAACTGTTTTTTTGAGTTGGCGAACTCTTTTGAGTCGTTGGCGAACTGTTTCTCGTCATAATTGAGATTCCATAGAGTCACATGAAATTCTCCAGAATTAGATTTGAATTCTGGTGCTTTGTACCCAGGGAACTTTTCAAAATGTTTGTATTCCTTGACAATCTTCTTCATACCACTCCCTCTGCGTTCCATCAATTCAAGTCGATTGAAGAAATCTGCAAGGAGAGGGTTACGACGTTTGGAAGGTACGTTCATTGGGTCAAGATGTTGGATAAGACTTCCGTCCATCATGCCTCCCGGTGAATATACTTCCATTCGATTATCATACATGTCTATGTGGATTTCACTGCCAAGTTCTAAGTAATTGCGATGAATGATGGCGTTACTTATTACTTCTGTTACGGCACGCTCAGGATAGTCTGGAAGTTCTTCTCTGTAAGTAGCTTCTTTCCACCACTTCTTGTGTGAGTTATTTTTGATAAATGCTACGGCATCTTGCAATTGCCCAATGACACTTCCTTCAAACTCTGCGTCATCCAAAGCTTCGCCCAATCCACTTGTCATATCAAGCCCATTCCATCTTGTACAGAATATTCTTGATTGACGGATAGGAGAGTCGTCTGCTATTAGTGCGCCTGCGTTGGTCAGTTTGCCCTGTGTGTCGATGATGCCCCATGAAGTGAACTCAGAATCCTCAAAAGAGCGTCCCAAGCGTTTGAAATGTACTGATTTCAATTTGGTAAATGACATATCATCAAATCTGTATGGTGCGGCAAGGCTGTCGTAGTTCTTGCCTGTTCCTTTAAGAACAAGATTTCTCAATTGGATGCGGTCTGCTACAACAGATTCGTTTCCAATGCGGATGAAGGCGACACGTTGTTTGTCACCTATATAATAATAAGGTGTCTCGTCACCAGAGGCGATATGCAATAAAATCAGTTTTTTACCCTCATACATATTCCGGAGCATACCCGTTCAATTTCCGATGGCGAATTCAGTCGCAGAAT